>ERZ857745.1506-NODE-1506-length-28586-cov-3.082577_pt1 | contig 28586 bp, 22 predicted proteins | sample MGYA00519699_ERZ857745 | MGnify/ENA primary metagenome ERZ857745 (study PRJEB31778, sample SAMEA3449357) | human gut metagenome | biome: human gut; feature: human-associated habitat; material: faeces | place: United Kingdom | collected 2010/2012 ...
CTTTATGCCCTTTTTTGTTCAGCAGCGACAAAGTACCGCCATTCAGGTGAATCATGTTGCGTAGCAGGGACACGTCGACGAATTGGCCTTCTCCAGTATGCTCGTGATGATAAAGAGCAGTCATCGTCGCAGCGAACATAGCCTCCCCGCCGGCCATGTCAGAAATAACCGAGCCAATACGAGTGGGGTGCCCGCCGGATTCGCCAGTCTGCGCGCAAATTCCCGACATCGCCGCAGCAACAATATCATACGCCGGCTTATTCGTATATTTTGATGGCTTGGAGCCGAATGCGGACAGCTGGACGTAAATGATATCCGGCTTAATCGCCTTAAGGTCCTCATACCCCAAGCCCATACGGTCCATGACTCCCGGCCTAAAAGAGTTCAGGACGATGTCAAACTTATGGATGTTCTTCTTAATCAGCTCAATCGCTTTAGGGTCTTTCAAATTCATCTCGATGGACTTCTTACCGCGATCTTTGCCAACATTGTAAGTTGAAACGCCGTTTACGTACTGAGCAAAACGACGCCCCGGCTCGCCGCCAGCAGCCTCAACCTTGATAACATCAGCGCCAAGATCAGCCAAATAGCAGCCCGAAATAGGGCCTGCGGCGTTGATGGTAAAGTCCAAGACCTTCACGTCTTTCAGCATTTTGGTTCCCATAAAAACCTCCTCATGTTGAATCGCTTGTCGCCAGCAGCGGCAACAAGCAAAACCAAGCTCTTAGGCAATCACTTTCTTGCCTCTCAATCCTGCGATTTGGTCGGGCGAGTATCCCAGTGAACCCAGGATGTCCTGCGTATCATGACCAATGGGATTCGCCGCAAACTTATATTCATACGGCGTTTTCGAGAACTTAATCGGACCCGCAAGCTGCCTAATCGTCCCTGCTTTGCCACACGGCACGTCGACGAACATGTGGCGGGCGCGCATCTGCGCGTCACATTCGACCTCAGCGGCGTTCAGCACGGGCTCCACGCACGCGTCAACCGCCGCAAACACCTCGCTCCATTCCGCGAAAGTCTTTTCCCTGAAACGCGCACGCACACGATTTTTCGCGGCAGGGACATCACTTAGCGCGAGCTTTTTGGATGCCAAATCTGGCAACCCAATTGCATTTGCAAAGCTGGCAAAAAACTTCGGCTCCATAGCTCCGACGCTGAAATAGCGGCCGTCTTTAGTCTCGTAATAGTCGTACAACCCAGCGCCCGTCGTTTGCTGGTCCTCAGGCTCGTGAACGATGCCCGAAATCAGAGCATCTCCCGAAACGCCCAAGGTAAGCGCAACAGTGCCATCGAGCATGGCGACATCGATGAATTGCCCTTCTCCGGTTTTGGTTCTTGATATATAGGCAGCAAGAATTCCAATAATCGCGTTCATCCCGCCGCCTACCATGTCGGCAATCTGCGTTCCGAACGACGAGGGCAATTCGTCTTTGCGACCCGCATAAGAAACCAGCCCCGACCTTGCGAGGTAATTAATGTCGTGCCCCGCGCGCATCGATAACGGACCCGTTTGCCCGTATCCAGTCAACGAGCAATAGATGAGATTCGGATGCTCCTTCGACAGCGCCTCGTAATCGAGCCCAAACTTTTTCATGACCCCTGGGCGAAACTGTTCAATCACGATATCGTAATCGTCGAGAAGCTTCCTAGCGATTTCGCGTCCCTCCTCTGCTCGCAAATCGAGGAACATGGTCCGCTTGTTGCGATACAACGTGCCCGCAAGCGTGCCCATATTCCGACCGGGGATAAACGGCTTTCTATCGATGACGAGGTCGGAGCGATCGGGAGCCGAAATTTTCAGGACCTCGGCCCCCATGTCAGCCAAAGCCATCGTGCAATACGGTCCAGGATACAGCGTAGTGAAATCAAGGATTTTCATGCCATCAAGCGCACCCACAGCACCCCCCCTTTCAACTTCGCGAAAACGTTGCCCCAACCCGCCCCTGGCAGTCACAGACTTTAGGGCAGTTTCGAATTAAGCTCCGCAACTGCGGCGGAGCCGTCCATGACCACCGAGGCGTCGCACATAGGGACGATTGCCGCATTCTTGTCAGAATTGATGGCGATGGCCAATCCGGCATCACGAATGCCCGCCCAATACTGCACCTGACCGGAGATGCCAATAGAAATTGCCAACGACGGACGGCATGTTTTGCCCGAGATGCCAATAATGCAATCTTCCGGGAACCACTTGCGGTCTGTAGCGAGAGGTTTCGTGCAGCCAATCGCCGCATTGAGCTTTTCGGCAAGCTGTTCGACAGCGGCCATATCGGCCTCGTCCTCGAAGCCACAGCCAACCGCGATGACCACATCGGCCGCAGCAACATCGGCGCGCCCCCCCGCCTTGGGCTCCACCGATTTCACCACAACGCTAGGCTGAAGAATCTCAATGTCAATCTTCGCGGCGGAAGATGCAGACTGCTCAGCCAGGGCGAACGACTTCGGCGCAATGGCGAAAATCTTGGCATCACTTTCGATTACGCTCTCCTCGACCACAGCGCCGCCCAAGGCACAGCGGAAGGCAGAGTGGTTTTGACCAAAGGCCGTCACGCCCGTCAGAGCGCCAGCGCCCGTGGCCTGGGCAAGATGGCCAGCAAGGTCTTTGCCAATGCGATCGGCAAGCAGCATGACGACGTCACAATTGAGGGCGCGGGCGGCCTGGGAGATTGCTGCGGCCGTGCTGTGGGCATCTTGGACGGGCACGTTGCCAGCCGAATACGACTCTGCATACGATGCGGCTTCTTGCGCCAGTTCATCAGTTGCCGCGAAAACCTTGGGCGTGGCGGCTACATCAAAAGAGGCCGCGGCGGTTATCAACTCGCGAATCGCATCGAGCTTATCCGCGTAAATCAGAATATTCATCGTCTCTCCCTCTCTACAGCAAGTTCTTCGACTTCAAAAGGTCGATCAGCTCGTCAATGGACTCCAGCACCTCACCAGCGCGATTGTTCTCGGGAGCCAAGGCATCGATAACGGACACGTCGCCTTCGGGCAATTCGATGTCGAAATCGTCCGATTCGAGAACCTCCTTGGGCTTGCGGCCCGCCTTCAAGATTTGAGAGATAGGCGGAACATGCGGCGTGGCGGCCTCACCCGCAACCGAAATGATGGCCGGCAAAGGCGCCTCGAGGGTTTCGACCGTCTCGTCCTTGGCGCGCGTGCACACGGCCTTACCATCTTCGACTTTCACAGATGACACGGCTCCAATCGACGGCCACCCAAGAATCTCAGCGACGCGACCAGGAACAAGTCCGCTGTAGCCGTCGCCGGAGCCTTCGCCCATCAAAACGAGCTCGACATCGTCAGTCCGGTTCACGATGTCGGCCAAAAGCGCAGCGACCTGTGCGCCGTCGAGGTTCTCATACTCCTCATCGGCGGCGAGAATAGCGTTCTCGGCGCCCATAGCGAGACCTTCCTTCGCGCCCTCCTCGAGCTCTTCCCCGCCCACGCCGATAACAGTCACATGGTCATCGTCGCCAGCAATCTGCAAAGCAGCCTCCAACGCACTTTTATCGAGGTCACCATAAATCATCTCAACGTTATCGAACACCGGGCGACGATTGCTAATGCGCACCTGGGTCAAATCGGGCGTCGATTTCATAGCAACAAGAATATTCATCCTCTGTCCTTTCATTAGCTCAAACGATATTGGACACCGCACATGGCTTCGGGGTAATGCCAATCGAGGACCTCTTTGCCGCAGGCGATAAGGCATGTGCCACATTCCAGGCACCCGTCTTCGCAAATGCGATACGTTCCATCGGGATGCTTCGAGTACAAGCCTGCCGGACATACCGCAATTGCACGGTCCAAAAGCGGATCCGACTCCTTCCCTTCCTTGATGTGGATGTGGAATTGGCCAACCTCTTTGAACGCATCGACGCCAAGCTTCGATTTAAGGAGCGCATTAAGCTGCTGATTGGCCTCCTCGGACGCCTCCGCGGCGTTCGGCATTTCTTCGTTCATAGGTTTTTCACCTTCTTGAAGTCTTTGAACGCAATATCGCGCACCACCTTGCCCGTGACATGCTTTTTCAGAGTTTGGAAAATGCGAGGCTTCGGGCCAGATGGAACCGTGAACAGGTCTTTCATTATGCCGCCGATGAGTTTCGGGTAATAATTGAACAGCCTGGGGTGATTGAGCGATTCGGGAACGCGCTCGTAGTTGTCCATATCTTGCAGGCAAAAACTATCCTGCATCTTATCGACGTAGCACGAAAGAGTCTGCGCCGTGAAATCCTGCTTCTCCTCGGCCTCGCATACGGCGAGCGCGGCGTAATAACCCGACGCCATCGCATAGTCCATGCCGCGCACAATCAAACCGTCGTTGAGGCTGAATCCCGCAGCCTCACCCGCGACCAATACGCCGTCCGCATAAAGCTTGCTCATTCCACCTTTCCCGGATTCTGGAACCACGTGTGCAGAGTACTCAGCAAGCGATCCGCCCTCTATAAGTGGCGCAACATCAGAACGGCTCTTGAAGCGTTCGAGCATTTCGGGGACAGCCTCGCCCTCGCCCAATGTACAAGCGTCATGCACGCCAAAAAGCAATCCGATACTCAAAGACGTCTTGTTCGTATAAATGATGCCACCACCGAATTTTCCACCTGTGGCATCACCCATGAACAGACGCGCCGCGCCCTCACCGGGATTCAATGCGAAACGATCTTCGATCGTTTTCTCTGGAAGCTCAATGACCTCCTTGACACCAACGGCGAAATGTGCCGGTGCCAAAGGCTTTGCCAAACCCGCCTCACGTGCAAGCAAGCCCAAGGCTCCCTCGCATAGCACCACAACGTCGGCAAGCATTTCCTCGCCGCCGACCACGACGCCTTTCACCTCACCGCCGTCGCCTTTAACGAGCGATTCGACCTTCGCCTTCGGCACTATGGTCGCACCGGCACGCGCAGCCTGTTTGGCAAACCATTTGTCGAATTTAGCCCGATTAATGCTGTAACTCGACGGTTCGTCGGCAAATTCTTGGTTTGAGTAGCTCAGCGTTAGGCTGTCCTCTTCGCCCATAACGACGACTTCTTCACGAACGATGGGACGCTCAAGGGGTGCCTTCGCCCAAAGTTCGGGGAACATCTCCCGAACGGGCGCTAAATAAATGCGCCCGCCCGTCACATTTTTCGCGCCGCAGTAGTCGCCGCGCTCGAAGACGATGACGTTGCCTCCCTTTTTCGCCAGCGTATATGCGCAGGCAATGCCCGCCAAACCGCCACCGACCACAATCGCGTCGAATTTTTCCTCATCCATGCGATCCCCCACAATCAGCTTGAAGATACCGCGCACAACTGGCGCATCGCAGCGCCCGCAACGAGCGCGACGGCCGCGCGAATGGAGCCGCCGCGCTGCAAATCGCCAGAAACGCTATTTCTTGCTTACCTTCACGCCCATACGGCTTGCGATAATGGCGTGCTGGACATCATCGCAGCCCTCGATGACCTCGGACATAAGGGAGTCACGAACGATTCCTTCAACGCGGTACTCGCGCACCGTGCCATAGGAGCTCAGAATCTGCATAGCGTCACGGGCAACGTTGGTGCATTCAGTGACCGCAAAAACTTTGGTCTTCGCCGACTCGCGAGCGATGTCGCCAAGATCAGTCCAATTGTCGGCAATCCAAGCCAGGCGGTACACCATCGCGCGAATCGCCTCCACCTTGATGGCCATGTCTGCAATACGGTGCTGCAAAGAGCCGTATTGCGCCACAGGCACGCCTCGGCGAGTCTTGGTCATAGCCCAATCTTGCGCAATCTCGAGGGCGCCCTGCGCGCGACCCAACGACTGAGCACAGATGGAAAGCTTGCCGAAGGCAATATTGCCCTGCAAAATCTTGTAGCCCTTGCCAAGCTCGCCGATCACGGCATCTTTGGGAACGCGAACGTCTTTCAGATAGATGTCGTAGAGATAAGAACCATGGTAGCCAATCTTGTCCCAACGCTCGGACAGGCTATAACCCTCACAATGCTTGGGAATACAGAAAGCGGTAGGAAGATTCGTCTGGTCGTCGATAGCAAAAGCGACAAGCGGACCGGGGTAATTCGCGGAAGTGATGAAGCGCTTCGTGCCGTTTATGACCCACTCGTCACCATCGAGAACGGCGGTGGTTTCAAGCGACTTCGGGTCGGAGCCCGTCGCGGGCTCGGTAAATGCGAACGAACTGATTTCTTCAAGCTTCATGCATGTGGGCATGTAGCGCTTCTTCTGCTCTTCGGTGCCGAACTTGTTGATGCAGTTCATCGCCAGGTTATTGGAAGTAATGATGCAAGCAACGCCGCTCGAGTATCGGGCGAGCTGCTCCAAAGCTAAAGCGTAGCTCAGATAATCGGCGCCAGCTCCCCCGATTTCTGGGTCGTAGGGAATGCCTCCCAGTTCGTAGTCCGCCATGGCCTTGATGATATCTTCGGGGACGTCGTTGGTTTTCTCGACCTCCTCCAAACGCGGACCAATCACGTTTTCGGCGAAATCTTTGGCAGTACGCTGAATGAGTTGTTGTTCTTTTGAGAGGCTGAAATCCATTATGTTCTCCCTTTTTCCGTTTCGTATAAACACACCCGAGCTTGCGACGATCCCTCCAAGCCCGCCTGTCTCAAGGCGTTACAGCCCGAGGCCCTTGGCGATGACGCCCATCTGCGTTTCGTTCGTTCCGCCCATGAAGCACTGCAGTCGACTGTCGCCGAACTGACGCGCCATGGGGTAGTCTGTGCGCAATCCGTACCCACCGAACATTTGCACGCACGCATCCGCGGAGCGACGGGCCAAATCGCACGAGAAGTATTTCGCCATCGAAATCTCAGTATTCAATCCCTCGACCCCTCGAAGATGCTGAAGGAAAAGCGTGTCGATAAAGTTCAAACACATGCGGTACTGCGTCTCTAAATCAACCATGCGCCACTGCATGCCCTGGAAACTGGCAAGCTCTTGGCCGAACAGTTTGCGCTCATGCATGCGCTCCTTCGCGAGTTCGAGCGTGTGACCGACGATTCCCAATGCGCCGTAGGTGCCGAAAATGCGCTCGACTTCGAGGTGCTTCATAAGGATGTAGAAGCCTCCGTTCTCCCTGCCAATCAGATTCTCTTTCGGAACCTTCACATTGTCGAAATGTACGGTGGCGGTGTCTTGCGCCTGCAAGCCGATCTTGGGGATGAGCTCACTTGTAACCCCTTCGCGGCTATGTTCGATAGCCAGAAGGCTGATGCCTTTGTGCGGCTTCGTCGCGTTTGGATCGGTCCGAACGGCCACTACATACATATCTGCCGTCATACCATTGGAAATGAAAGTTTTGGTTCCGTTGACCAAGTAGTAATCGCCACAGTCTTCGGCACTGGTCTTGAGATTCGCCAAATCGGATCCCACGTCGGGCTCTGTCATGCAAACTGACAAAATCATTCCCTTTGCGATTTGGGGATACCAACGGCGTTTCTGTTCTTCCGTGCCGTCGGTTTCAATATACGGTGCAATGATGTCGCCGCTTAGGCGAGTAAGGATAGAGTTCAGGCCACGCTTGCCATACTCCTCAGACTCAATCAACGTGTAGAACATATCTGGACGACCAGGCCCACCATATTCCTTGGGAATCCACATGGCCAGATATCCTCGCTCGCCCATCTTCTTCCAGAATTCCGGGGAAACCTGATGGTTTTTCTCCCACTCCTCGTAATAAGGAACGGCTTCCTTGTCGATGAAATCCGCGAATTCCTTACGGAATCGCTCATGCTCTTCAGTGAAAGGAATCAGTCTTTCCATGATTGGCCTCCAAGTCCAATCGAAGTTTTGTCCGAGCGAGGAACGTTTGATTGCGAGAATTGGACAAGAAGCAGTATTCGCAGCCTAGTTCAATTGGTTCCCATTTTTCCGCAACGCAGTCTCGCGATGCATCTTGGCCGAATGCCCCGAACGGACCCTAAGCACAACTCGCGTAAGCGCCACCAACCCGGAAACGCTTCAAAACACCTCCCTTAGAAAGCAGTGGGTTGCGCAGTATTCACTTCTTTGGCGAGTTCCCCTGTGCGATGAATTAATTATAGAAACGACCCCGAGAGCAATTCCATTGATGCGTTGCCAAAGATTGGGGCACTATTTTGTGCATATCCCAATTTGATTCCCACTTTTTCGAATGTGAGTACCTGCGCCCCCAAACGCGAGCCAGGAACAGCCTAAAATAAAATGTTAATGCTTACGCCCACCGACGAAGGGGGATGCCATGAACAACGCTCGCGATGATCTGATGTCCATCACAGAAGGCCTTGTAACAAACCATCTTGGGTATTTGTCGGTCGTCCTTCATCAGAAATACCCCGATGTTGAATTCGGTTTCACCGACGAGGATGGGCGCAACAGTCTTTTCTGGTTGGAAGAGGGGTCGTGCTTCGATGTGTCGCGAAACGCCGAGTCCTTCCCGCGCATCGAAAGCAACAGCTCCAACTACGACGAGAAGACACATAGGCTATTTTTTGGCATACGCCAAGGCGACGTGGGATTTTTCGTGTTCACATCGGAAACCACGAAAAACAAGGCGGCCGAAATCGCGGCTTTCCTCACGTCAATCAAACCAGCTATCTACCGCTATCTGAACCTCTATAACCTTGCCAGCAAAAACCTGACGTCGCTCACCTTGCCTCTATATACGCATTTCTTCAGCTCGCAGTCGTTCGACGCCGAAAAATTTTTCGAATTAACGCACGATTACCTCGATCCCATGAAAAAACACTATGTTATCGTGCGAAAGTTCGACCCCAATAACAAGCTAACACCGCGCCAACTCACCGACTTGGCGCATTCCGTGGTAAAAGACAAAAGCACGCAGATTTTCAATTTTGTCTACGAAAACCAGTCGCTCATGGTTCTCTCGACAGACGATGACTACGACCCACACGACTGCCGATCGTACCGAATATCAGCACGCATCGTTCATGAGCGCGCATTGAAGAAGACGGAATCGCACTACAAAATCATGGTTGGCGTGGGGCGGCCAAAACCCGTCGACAGCCTTTTTGAGAGCTATAAAGAAGCGCAATTCGCGCAAGCCTTCGGCATTCTGAACGGCCATGACGATTTCATACTGGATTTCAACGAGCTCGTCGGCCTTGTCCCCATTCTCGAAAAAGCACCCCGCGAAATCATCGCATACTGCAAAGCAATCCTCGGCCCCCTGCTCAGCAAAGAACAAAAAGAATTATTCGACACGCTGCGAACGTATCTGGATTGTAATCTCCAATACAAGAAGGCCGCCGAGATGCTGTTCATCCACCCAAACACGCTACGCTACAGGATAGGCAAGGCCTTCGAGGCCATGAGTAGAGACCCTGAGTCCATGTACGACATTTCCATCGTCTATATGGCCATCAAGACATGGTGTCTGCTAAAGAGTTGCGATTTCTTCGGATTAAACGATTCAGAGGGCTAACGCCCATCGCGCAAAGACCGCCGCGACTCTTTTTTCTCGACACAATGGCGAGAACGCTAGCGCAATACCTGGTACCGATATATGCCGCCGTCGTCCCTGAACCGCGTCAGAATGCCTTCACTCACCATATGTTCCAAATGGCACGAGCATTCCTTCACGAATACATACTTCGGGCTGATAGGGGCGCTGTGGACGCGCACAGAGGAATCGTTGTCCGCATAATGGCAAATCAAATCGTACCCACATGAGCACGGGCAGCACCGGACCGCCTCCAGCAGGCCGGCCTCTCGCATGGCATGATGAGCCTCAAGCTGTGCGATACGCGCACGAGCGTCTTGAAACAGCTTGCCGTGCGATTGCATCGCATATTCGAACGGCAACGCTTTCATCGATTTCAACGATCCAAGATAGGCCGCAACCGAATCGGACCCGTCTGCAAAACAGTCAAGCGCAGGTGAAAATTCGTAGACGATATTGTCGCCGCAAAACAGCAGTCTTGAAAACGGCTCGTACAATGCAAGATGCCCTTGGGTATGCCCAGGAGTCTCAAGAACCTGAAGCTCAATCGACCCTATTCGAATATAATCGCCACCACCAACAAAAACGTAGTTATGCTCGCCACGGAACGTATCAAGGTTTATCTCACGAAGCTTGCGGTACCTCCGCACATCAGAAAGCGGCACGCCTTCCTCTAAAAAGCGCGTGTCGATATGCGAGCAATATCTCATTCGCCCATCCGGCAACGACTGCGCATACTCGTGCCTTCCCACAAACACCCGATCGGTTCGCTCGGCCAGATCATCAAGCAGCCCCATATGATCGTAATGCATGTGCGTAATGAAAAACGACACGTCCCCTTTTCTCAGGTCCAATTCATCTATGACCTGAAGAATTCGATCGAAATCCTTTTCGCATCGCGATGCAGTGTCGATCACCAAGGATTGATCGCCGTCAACCACGACAAAGCAATTCGTCGCTTTGATCGCATACGAAACGACAGGGGCTTCTACGAAATACACATCGGGACGATCCCAAATCTTTTCATACATACGCGCCCTTTTCACTCAAAAAGGGTCGCAGGCGTACCCGCGACCCTTTCGAAATAATAGGAAGACAAATCTAGCAGACTTTCACTACATAAGGCCCATCATCTGCCACACAGGAACGCTGGCAACGCAAGCAATCAGATTGATAGCCATGTAAGCGAAGTTCATAGGCAGGGTCTTCTTGTGAGTAGTCATCTCGCCATTGGTCAAACCCATAGTGGTCATGAATTGAGTCGACGAGAATTCGAAGTGCCAGATCAACGTAGACATGTAGCACACGAAGGCGACAACCCAGGGGCTGATGCCAACCGCCGCCGCAACGCCGCTCAGAGCCGCAACGAAGATGGCGACCGTAGCAGCCTGGGAGACGATGACCAGACGCACAGCGTAAGTGAGCACGCAGAGGGCGACGATAAACACGAACGGGTTCGCAGTAATTGGCGCCAGGATGGGAGCAGCAATGGGAGCAAGCCAGGAGCTAATACCCAAAGAGGAGATCATGCTCGCCAAAGACAAGATGCCACCGATAAAGAAGATAATCGGCCAGCCAATTTTAGTCACAAAGTCTGCGGGCTTGAAGTAGCCCATGACCATCATGAAGCCCCAGATGATAATCGCCCAGATACCCGCATCAAGACCGACGTAGGAACCTGCAGTCCAGCCGACAAAGGCAATAACCAGAAATGCGATTGACGCCTTCTCCTTAGAAGACAGCGGGCCGAGCTCAGAAAGCTGCTTTTTCGTCGTACCCTTCTCGATATCAGCGGCATTCCCGGCAGCATCCTTTGCGGGATTATACAAAAAGACAATAGCGAGATAGGAGAGGACGAAGATGACGACCAGCCATACAGCGCAAGCGAGGAACCACTGAACCCAGGTGAACTGAGCAGAAACCTCGGCCGGGCAGAAGCCTAGAATCAGGAACACCAGCAACGAACCAGAGAGAAATGCGCTGCCCAAATATTGAGAAGCAATATATGCCGCACAGAAGATGCCCGTGATTCCCTTACCGTTCTTCTTGTAGCCGAATGCTTTCGCTACGTCCATTGCGAACGGCGTGATAATTGCCGTCTTCGCGGTCGTCGAGGGAATCATAGGGCTAATAACTAGACCCGTAGTCATGATGCCGGCGATTTGGCCCTTATAGTTCTCGGGGAATTTGCTGAGAACCAGCAGCGCAACACGCTTCAGCAGGCCGGACTCGCTAATGACAGCGGCAAACCCGAACACACCAATCACGGTCCACACCGTACTCGAAGCGAACCCCGAGAAGGCAACGCCGTATTTCGCAACGCCACACAATACGCACAGCGCGCATCCTACGATAACGGCCAAAAACGTAGGCATCGCATCCACGATAAGCCACAAAATCACAGCTGCAAAAATACCGATAAATTTTACCGCTTCGGCGGTAAGCCCCTCGGGAACCGGCATCAGACCGATGGCGACGCCAACAATAAGAGGAACGACAACTTTTAATGCCGTCGTCGCCATCGATGACTTCTTTTCTGCACTCATCAGTGCACCTCCTCGCATTGATTTGCATTAATCAACTTTGGTATCGGACCAACGACGGTTTCCTCTTTTATATGTGCGAGTCGAAGATTACCAAAACCTTCCGCCGATGGTTAAAATCCAAAATCGATTGTCGATTGTCACTTAAATAGAAGTAGACAAATTACTGAATCTGTTACAATTCTGTATGCGAATTTTAAATCGCTAATGTATTAGATAATCCCCTTTTTTCTCATCCCCTTTCGCTATGCCGCGAACAGTTCCACAGTTTATGAGGTGCTCTTATCTCACGATGTGGGTTTTTACCCACGAGCATCGGAATGTGCAGATTTTATTGGGATTGATATCATTCGCTAAAAAATTATCGTTTTTTGGACAAATCATAGAAGGTGTAAATAAAAACGCCATCCGATCAGAAGTTCCACCGTAGAATGAATCTTGGTTTTGGACGCAACAGGGCATTGAGTAATTGAACGGTGCCAGATAATTACCAGCCGCGAATACGCCTTGTGGTACCGATGTCGGTGGGAAATTGGCGCTCATCGCGCATACTCCTTCGTTTCCTCAATTAACCGGCTTCTTAGAAACACCACTTTGGCACCACACATTATTTCCATTTTCTTTGGTTTGTCGCCAAAACCTTACGAGCACCTCTCGATATGCTGCGCAAGCGGACAGCGCGGCATATCGAGAGGTGCTCCGTCGACGAATCCGCTTTACAGGCATGAGTCAGGAGAAGAAGATGAGTGACTACAAGCCCCTCAACGGGGTTAAGGTTGTTGAGGTTTCACAAATGCTTGCTGCGTCCGCATGCGGACGCATGCTCGCCGATCTCGGCGCAGAAGTTATCAAAGTGGAAAGCACCAAAAGCCCCGATACGCTTCGCGTGTGGCCTAAGGGACAGAACACCCCCGCCGAAGATGACTTCAATCCCGTTTTCGATAACCTCAATGCAAACAAGCGCGGAGTCAGCATCGACGGCGGCACCGAAAAAGGCCGCGAGGCAATCTATCGCCTTCTCGAGAATGCTGATGCGTTTGTGTCGAACCTGCGCACTAAAGCCCTTAAAAAGCAGGGGCTCGATTGGGAAACCCTCCACGAGAAATTCCCCAAGCTCGTCATGGTTCAGCTTGATGGCTACGGCCAAAAGGGAGCTGAAGCAAGCCGACCTGGATACGATAACACGGCAATGTGGGCGCGCGGCGGTTTCCTCTATGGCCAAGCCGTATACGGAGATTACCCCGTATTCATCCCGATGGGCTTTGGCGACGTTGCTACCGGTATGGCACTATTCGCCGGCACCGTTTCCGCAATTATCGGAGCTCGCACGACTGGCAAGGGTGACCATATCAACATCAGCCTGTACGGGCTGAGCTGCTGGCTTTCGAACATCTCGATCACCGGCTCGCAATTCGGAATCAAGTTCCCCAAGCATCGCGAGGCGGGCACGCCATTCGGCTCCCCCTATAAATGCAAGGACGACCATTGGTTCTTGCCCCTCATCGCGAATTTCCGTGACTTCAAGAAGTATTTTGAAACACTCGGCGCGGACGAATACGCAAATAGCGAGGAGTACCTCGTTCGTGCGAATTACAACAATGTCGAATTCAGCGAGCCCGTGCTGCACAGGCTCGAGGAGCTTTACGCACAGAAAACCGCGAAGGAATGGAATGACGCCTTCGTCAAAGCCGACCTCGCATGCGAGATTCTCTACACCTATGAAGAGGTTCGCGAAGATGAACAAGCCCGCGTGAACGGATTCACCTTCGAGCATGATTACGGCAACGGACGCACCGCCGTCCTCGAGCGCACGCCCATTCAAAGCGAACGCATGGGCATGTCTGAATTTAGCCCTGCGCCTCAATGGGGCGAAGACACCAAAACGGTGCTAGCAGAGGTCGGATACAGCGACAACGAGATTGACGAAATGATTGCGGAAGGCGTAGCAAAACAGCACGATTAAAACCGGCTGCCAACGGAGGATCACCATGGAAAAGAAAAAAGGCATGTACTTCGAGGATTTCGTTATTGGGGAAGAACACGTCTCCCCCGCACGAACCGTAACCGAAACAGACATCCAACAATTCGCAGGACTGTCTGGCGACTACAACCCACTACACACTGATGAGGAATTCGCGAAAGCCAATACACCTTTCGGCCATCGCATTGGCCACGGCGCCCTCACGTTTGCAATTGGCACGGGACTGGCATTTCGACAGGGCCTCACATCCGATACCGCGATTGCGTTTTTGGGCACCGAGCTCGCTTTCAAGAACCCTGTATTCGCCGGCGATACCATTCATCTCGTCAACAAATGCATCGACAAGAAAGAAACCAGTAAGCCAGAGCGTGGCATCATCACCATGCAGGGCGACATGGTCAACCAGCGCGGTGAGGTCGTAATGGTGCAGAAAAACACCGTCATGATCATGAGAAAGCCAGTGCAATAACCTCCGCTTCCCCGTTTTAAGGCCACGACTCCCCTCGCGGCCTTTCCTTTTTCTTGAAATTGATTTTGAGACGTTTGCGAAACAGCTATCAATGCACAAACAAGAAGAGCCGAACGCGTAAGATTTACGGTCCACTAATTAACGCAATCCCAAAAGTAGCCCCTGCAGCACTATCCGTATCGCGCCAATCGACACCAAATTATTACGCGCGCCCAAAAAATGAACCCTACGAATCAAATACGAATGGACTGGGACTGTTTTATGGACATCCGGAATCGAGCCAATGAGCGCACTGCCGCTCATATTCCACGGGCGATAGGTTGCCGAGGGACGAATGCGGCCGCTTGGCATCGTAATACAGCTCGATGAACTTGAATATTTCCTGCCTGGCCTCTATCCGGGTGTCGTACTTGCGATCGAGGGGAAGCTCCCTTTTCGGGGTCTTGAAGAACGACTCCATGACGGCGTTATCGCAAGGGCAGCCCTTGCGGGAAAACGATCGGACGAACCCGAGATTCTCGAGTTCCCCGCAAAACCTGCTCGAGGTATATTGGCTGCCCCTATCCATGTGCACCATGAGTCCTTCTTCCGGATTTTCCCTGTTCACAGCGTTGTCAAGGGCGTCGATTACCAGATTCTCGTTGATGCGGGGGGCACTTGCCATCCGGCTATCTTGCGAGAGAGCAGGTCGAGGTAGGTGGCCAGGCAGGGCCATCCTTCCCTCGTGGGCATGCGGGCGATGTCGCCGCGCCACACGCTGTTCCTCTTTTGGACGGAGAATTCCCCGTTCAAGACATTGGCCCCTTTGTCCGAGGCCTTCCGCCCCTTCCGTGCTTCCTGGGGCCCCTGCAGGATGCCAGCCCCTTCCTCGTCATCATGCGCCGCGCGGTCTTGCCGTTCGCGACGATGCCGATCTTGCGAAGCTCGACGACGATCCGCCTCGACCCGCATCTGCGATTGTCGGCGCAGAGGATGTCCTCGACGAACAGCTCCAGCGCCTCGCGGGCTATTTGCCTCGATGATTTGGGGCGGTTCAGAAAGGCATGGTATCCGCCCCTGCCGGCGCCCAGCGCCCCGCATGCCTTCTTGACGCTCATCCCATGCCCGCCGGTCCTCGCGAACTCGAACCCCGCGCTTGGGCTTGCCTCAAGAAGGCCCGGATTTTTTAGTATCGAGGCCTCCTTGCGGAGCTCCTCGTTCTCTTTCTTGAGCTTCAGCGTCTCGTAATCCTTGTTCGCGACGGGGTTGTCGCTTCCGGGGAACGCGTCCTCGCCGTAGGCTTCATATTCCGCCGCCCACCTTCTGAGGGCGCGGCACGGCACGTCGAGCTGGTCGGATAGCCCCTTGACCGAGATCTCTCCCTCGAGAACCAATCTCGCGGCGGGGAGCTTGAATTGCCTGTCGTAGCGTTTTCCTGGCATAGTTTGAGCACCTTTCCAATCGAAACGCTCGATTCTCCGTGTCCATTACATTGCCCCAGTCCAGAGAGCGAACGGGCAATAAGCAGGAAAACGAAGCCCACCTTACACCCCAAGCGCGTTCGCAAGTCGAATCGAGAACGCCGTTACCTGGCCTTTTTCGAGATAATTGGGCAATCCCGCCTCTCGAAGCGCCTGGCAATACGTCGTTTCGGGCGCAAGTTCGCTCAAACGCAGATACGTACCAACGGCCGCGGCGTAGTCGCTGCGCGATTCCGCGAACAAATCGAGCGCGGCAAGCGCAGAAGTGCCGTACGCGGCGTAGTAAAACGGCGAGGTGAACAGGTGCGACGTCGAAAGCCATTCATTCTCGTCCGCCGGCCACGAGTACTTCTCGTACACCTCAGCCCAAATGGCATCGACCTTATCGACCGTCAAATCGGGCTCGCAATAGACGCGCGCCTCCGCTTCGTTTATGGCAAACCCCTCGCGTACCGCAACCAGCTTGTCGAACAGCACATATTCTCGAAGCGCATCGCCATACCCAGGGCAAAGCACGTCGTAATGGTCGTAACACAGAAGCTCCAGGCCCTGCGACATAATTTCCTGCACATCGACAACGGTATTGGGCATAAACGAATTCGCGCGCACCCGATACATGTGGTTGAAGTGGCCGAATTCATGCACGATTGCCGCGCAGTCCGCCACTTCAGTATTGGGATTCACGAAAACGCAGCCATCGTTGTACGCCGCCATTTCCACGGTATAGCTGTTGCGAACCTTAGCTTCCGACGCCGATATGTCATACAAGTCGTTATCGACAAGATGGTCAAACGATTCCCCAAGCGCAGGCGAAACACGCGCCACGCATGCCCGCGCGTTCGCCATAAGCGCCTCTTCGCTTTCGTCGAGAGCATCGAAGGCGCCATCGATATCGTCGCCCATAACGTCGGCCACATAGTTCTGATACACCGGCACGAATTCCCTCGCAACCTCATCTTGCGCCGCCTCAATTTCGGCCATCGTGTAATCGCGCCCATATTCCGTAGCGAACACGTACTCGACGTAGTTCTCGTATCCCAAGCTTCGCGCCCACGCATTGCTCGCATTGACGAGCTCAACATAGAGGCGTTTGAGCTCGGCGTCGCTCGCGTCCCGCGACACGAGCGCACTGTATTGGCTCGCAAGATTGTCACACTTCGCTCGCAACGCAGCGCTTTCCGAAGACATCGTGCTCGAATTGTTCAGAACGCTCGAGAATCCCTCACCGATATGGGTCCTGAATGCCTCTCCGTGTTTCGATTCAAGCGCATCCATGAATGCCTGTGCGCACTCTTGGTAATGGCTGTCATACGCTGCCTGCTTTGCCGCATACGCGCTCGCGGCAGCCTCGTCAAAGCCGGCGCACGCGCAATCAAAGTCGGCAAGCGCACGATCGCTCGACAGATTGGCGAAAAGACGCTCGAGCTTGTCGTAGGCATTCAGAAGGGCCGACGCATCGTCGCCGTCCATCGCCGCCCGAAACTCTTGAAGTGCCGCGTTATATGCCACCTCGTCGAAGGAATCACGCGAACGGTCGGGCAAGGCCACGTTCCAATGCTCGACCTCGTTTCCGTATTCGAATTCGACGGGCGCCGAGGAACCTTCCCCCGTTGCGTTGCCGCCCGCTTCGCCTCCGCCGTTACCACCAGAGCCGCACGCCGAAAGCGCCAGCGCGCAGAGCACCAGAATCAGAACCGCCGCGAACCAAGAGCGCGTGCGCACGGCGCGAAACAATGTTGCAGCTTTGTCTTCGAGGATTGCAGAATACATTGCAGACACCCCCCTTGATGAAGCCTCGAACATAACCATTTTCATCGTAAGGGGGAATGGCTAAAGCAGGAATCGCCTCGTGGCCAATTGGGAATGCCTGGGCACGACCACACGTCTGATTTTGGGTTATCCGATTTCACACGCGCGAAAGCGTGGGGCTACCCCAGCTTTGCTGATAGGTTAGTTTGCTAATAGGCTATTCTGCTAATCTGATATCTGACTAGCTTGCTATCTAACTTTTCTCCTATAAGTATATTGCCGAATTGCTGGGGTACGCCGCCCACATAGAAGCCTGAAAGGCTGAAATACGTAACCGCACGAATGCATCTCATCAGTTGCATTTTATAGGTTCATTTCAAAAGTTGCGTCTCATAGGCGGCCTCTCGTAGGCCATGCCTCATAGGTTTTGTCTTGTAGGTTGTGTCTCATAGGTTGCTGCTCTTATAGGCATATCGCTCAATCGCCAAGAGCATGATATCAGGGCTGGAAAGAGAACGTTCGACGGACAAAATCACACGATTGCGTCTCGTTGGTTGCAACTCATGGGTTGAAGCTCGTGGAGTTGCGTCGCATGGGTTACGACCCCATGGGATGTGCTCCTGGATTGCGTCTCATGGACTGAGCCCGCAGGTCGCACCTCCCGGGCTTTCGTCTCACTGACTCATTGCATAGGTCCATTGCACAGCTCGCACCTCGAAAGCTGATAGGCCGCTTTTTATGAAGAGCATGCACTTGCCGCAAAACGACCTTATGTCTACTTATAGAAATGCTTAATCCCGGCTGTCGACACCTGAGAACTCCCCTTTTCACGCTGCTTTCGTAGGACCATGGAGAAATAGTAGGCGGGGCAATAAACTTCAGTTTTGTCTTGCAGAAAGCATGAAAATATCATTGCAGAAACGAAGAGGGAACCCTTATCCCCGAACGAACAAGCCGCCCTTAAACTAATTAGTCCATGCCATTTAAGCGCGTCCCCTTTTGGTCTCATTCGCGTACAAATCGCATCATTCGTTTGAGTCTTTTTATTGCTCTATCCAAGTGATCTAGCGCATTTTCATAGAACCATTCAAGAGCGAATCGTCCTCAAGCAAATACTCTCAAGACCACGAAACCGAGCACCGCTCCGTTTTCCTAATAAGCGTTAAGGGCCCTTATTCCAACCCGCCAATACGAGAATGATCAATCCCATGCCCGCGTCTTCCTTTAGGAAATTTGAAACTCCATCAAGCTTTTCGTATCCCCTCCTGCAACTTATACCACTTATCCTTTTCCTCCTTTTTCATAAGACAGAACGAACTCCCTTTATTCCAAACCCGATTCGTCCCCCTCTCCTATTCCCTCTACCACTCTTGTGCATCAGAGAGCCCTGTTCCCTCTCGCCATTGTTTCTTTCACGTGTGGCAATCCTGCTCATTTGAGTTTGAAAACTCGTGCGAAATCTCAACTACATTCTTATTTTATTACCCCTCCCCTTATTTTGTTCTGACGTAAACTATGTATGACTCTCTCTTATTAACGAGCTTTTTTACGACATGCTAATAAGCCCTCTGCCCTTCAGCACCACCAGGTTCCGCTCCTGATATGAAAGCGAAAGCCATCCAGCCTTCAACTCTCTACCCTTTTTCGCCGATTATCGGCGACCTTCGGATGAGGCTATAACGCTATACCGAAACCTAATCTCGTTCTTACGCTGTTTAGGTCTAAATTCGGTATCAATCACAGTTTTCTCGTGTATTCTTTACATAGTAAAGATTAATGTTATCCCTGTTCGTTCGACTGTTTAATATTTCGACATTTTCTGCCTTTAAATTCAATTGCACGGCTCGAAGCATTGCCTATTTTCTTCCTTATTTACACCCGGAAACTACTTCGCAGCCAATCCCCTCACGCTCATTTTCAGCTTTGATTATTCTGCGCACGCCTGATAAGCGTTCTTAAGCGACGCGATTTGCTACCCAGTAATCACAGAGCACATCCTTCTATTCGCCTCGAGATCTAATTGCTTTTTCAATATTCGTTAGCGCGGTCTAATTAATGGAACCTGTCTTCACTTCGCTTTTTATTGCCCTCCTATTCTCTTCCCGTATTCGCCCCGATGACGAACCAAGCTTTTCTTTAGGGAGAATTGAGTGCAGGCTTTTCCACCTGATTATCGGCCTTGCCCATGCATGCATTAACCCTCGAAACGCCTCTCGCCACTGCGAGCAAAGAACGAATCAAAGGGTGATTTTTTCAATTGAATCCGATGATCAGCCAGTTTTCCTAGTCTCCTTACCTGGCTTACTTCAGAAAGCTTTTGAATCTCTTGTCACCGCCCCCTCATATTTTTTCTCCGAGTCATTTCGAAATCATCAATGCCCCTTCTAGAACCATCGCTTTAACAGGCAATAAATAATGAGACGACGATGCAAAACAAGCGCGCATCGCAGCTCCGTCCCCTGAACTCGGGAAGAAAACGCCAAGAATTCTTATGAGGACATGATCCCAACGACCAATCGCTCACTCGCTTCGCGAATGCGGCCTCTCTATTTTCAACGCATTCGATATGCCGCGGTTTTCAAATCCCTGCCGCGATTCCAAATACCATCGATATGATTTCGAATTTCTCGAACAATCCCCTGTCAATAACAAGCAGGCAAACGACACATCGCAATTTATGCGCCATTCAACAAGAAGGAAAACCAAATGTAGCATTGCCGCTAAACAACGCACCTTAGGGAGCGAGCGAAAAGCCCATTGAATCTGTCCTTCAACGAGTCGCACCTTTCGACCTTGCTTGCATGCGCCCGCGGCTCGCCATCACCCCGGTTCGTCCTTAATACCAACACAGAAGAATGGCGTGAGCTAAACCGACTTAAGAATCGAACGAAGAACCTCCCATAGCGCGAAAAGGGACAGACATGACCAAAAAAGACCCCGTCTGAGACGCCTCCTGCGACAAGATATCCAATCAAAACGTGTACTTGTACCATTTTTCTCAAAATCGGGTCTTATTTTCGCTCTCAAGGCCGATTTCGACCATGTGCGTACTTTCTCTTAGGTCCTCGTTCTTTTCTGGGAGAATGCTCTATGGTTACCCCGACTCACAACATCGACTCCAACAGAAATGCGTCCTTCACTTAGAGATCACCATGGGAGCTTGGCATTCCCACCCTTTTCTTGCACCAGCTTTTTAACGCGCCGCATCTTATGATGCGCCTTTGCCGCTTCCCCGCCGCTTCCTCGTGCGTTCCCTAGCCATCCCTGCCGCTTCTTAGTTGTTTTAGACTTCTTATCATGGGGTCTTCACTAATTTTATTATGATTGATATTTTGCTATCTTCCTAGCTATCTAGCTATTCTTACCTCATATTTTGCCTGTTCATAAAGCACTTCATACGCTTAGTGGTAGACTTTCTCTGCATAACAATTCGCGTTCATCCAAAAGGAATGTTAGTAGCAGGCTACCTTGCTAGTTTGCTACTCTGATACCTCGCTAACTCCAATTGGCCACTCTGCGCAGCGGCTTAAGTTAAGGATTTTGATTAAAGCAAGACTCCAAACAGCCCCCAAATTCTTGAGAATCAAATCCATATTCGATCGCATTTCGACCCATGACAATCCTCAGCCGCTCTGCATATGCCTTTGTTGCACGTCGCTCCGCACAGGCAACCGACCAAACAACTGCACTTCTTCAGAAATTAGGAACGGTCATACGCTGTTCAAAACGGGCGAAAGGGGGGCGGGGGAGTGTTTCGTTCGACATTCCTCGTGAATGAAAGGGTGTTAGAGCCTCTCTCGTAAGCAGAGCAAGACATACGAGCGATTCTCTTACAGAGGCAAAAAAGAAGGGGAGTGATATTCCGCATTCTTAACCCCACATGCACATCCCCCCAAATGGCGCTTCCGGCATAGGGTAGGGGAGTTGGCAAAACACGAGACATGCGCAGCGGAGCAACCGCGTCCATTGCTCCGTTGCGCCAAAGCTCAGCCAATTCGGGTATAGCTACCCTAATAGATGCTATTAGGGTAGCTTGCTATTTTGCTATCTTTAGACTACACAAACATAGCTTTCGAATCCACTTACGAACCGATTGAGCGAAACAGCAATACTATCAATCTAGCTAAATATTTCACTACATCATTATTCTGTTATGAGCCTATTTTTCTACTTAGCTACCTTGCTAGCTAGGTATCAGAGTAGCTAATAAGCAGGCTATCTCGTTAGTATGATATCGAGTTATTTGACTATTCTGCTAGCTGATTAGCTGGCTAGTCTAATCGCTTTTTAGCTTATTAGTTTCATATCTCGCTATTTTGTTAGCTGGTTAGCTGCATAGCCTGGGAGTTTCCTATCCATCTATCTTATTAGTCTGCTATCTTGTTATTTTCGTATTTCGCTACTATTCTATCTTGCTAGCTCTTTATCTTGCTACTTAGTGACTCTTCTAGTTCGCTAGCTTGCGAGTTATCTAATTCGCTATCTACGTAGCTTATTATCTCAATAGCTAGATATGCGGCTATTTAATTATCTAAATAGGGGGATATTTTGTTAGTACGATAAGGTGTTAGCTGAATATCGTGATAAAATGCTATTCAGATAGATTGATACGAATTTAGTAATCCCAGGTAGAAGGTAAAAATGGGCAAAACATACTCAGTGGCAAACCGAAAAGGTGGTTGCTCAAAAACAACGACAGTAGGCGCACTTGCATCTGGCTTGAATGAGCTTGGCTGCAAAGTCCTTGTTATAGACATGGACCCCCAAGGAAATATTTCCGATTGGGCTGGCTTTAACACCGATGGTCAAAACACCACCTACGAAGTAATCACGAACCGCTGCGAAGCTTCTGAGGCGATTTACGAGACAAAACATTATGATTTGATGCCTGCAGATAACGACTTGTTTGCATCTGAAACTGAGCTTGCTAACGCAATCGATCGTTATGAACATATGCGCGATGCTTTGAAATCGGTTAAAGATGATTACGATTTCATTCTTATCGATACGCCACCAAATCTGTCGACGCTGTCAATCAATGCTTTCGTGGCATCCGATGGCGGTATCATTGTCACGACCGATACTGGTGCATTTTCAACAAAGGGCATGAATGATCTTGCTGAAACCCTTGCTATGGTGAGCAAAAAATTAAACCCTCAAGCAAAGGTAATTGGCATTCTGCTTACGCGTTTCAACCCACGCTTCAATGCAATGAAAGTCATGCGTGAAGTTACTGAGAAGTTCAGCGCATACTTCGAAGCACCTGTTTACGACACCTTCATTCGACAATCGGTAGCCGTTATGGAATGCCAAATGGAATCGGTTGACCTCTTCGACGCACCGAAGCAATCAGCGGCCATTGCCGACTATCGCGCATTTGTCGCAGAATTCCTTCATAATGAAAGCGCCAAAGAGCAAGAGAGCGAGAAGTAAATGAGCAGGACCGGAACCGACCCCAACAAGATCCTGATGGGAGACCTGAAACCTGAACTGGCTGCAAAGGCCGACATGCTCTCGAGTAAATTTGCGCCAAAACCTAGACGCGCAGTAGAGACCGAGGAGCCAGCCGCACAGGCTCCTGCAAAGCAGGCCAAAGAGACATCGATCCCCGTTGCCAAGAAAAGAGCCAAACAGGAAAAGAAAGTTGAAGCAGCTCCCGTTGAAGAAGAGCTCACCCAAATGAACATTCGTATTCCTGTAAGCCTTAAGCGTGACATTGACAGGATCGTCTTCGAAAAGAAGTACGCAGGCGAAGACGTGAATATCAAGAGCCTTGTAAGCCAATGGATTCAGGAGAGCGTCAAGAAGGAACTGCGCAAGAATGGCTAGTCGCCTCCCGGTACGCGTCCCGCTCTATGGAGACGCGTACCAGTTCGTTCCCGCACGAACAACAATTCTCAATCCAGCGCTTAAAGGGGAAGCTACGCAGCTCTATCTTCTATGGGCCACAATAGGGGAGGGGAGCAATAAAGGCATACTTTCTGATATAACGAATGATGAAACTATTCCTATTTTTGCATGGCTGAGTGACGATGAACGTTTTCTTACAAGCGCATATCAACAAGACTACGAATTCATTGAATGTGTAAAAGAAATCGTGACGTTCAGCAACTTTCCCTCTGGGTCACAAATTGAGCTTGCAATAGCAAAGCCCCAGGTCACAAACGATGGACCTGGCATGGTTGCACGCTTTTCCATAACAGTTTAATAGCTAAATAGATTACTAGCCTGCTATCTACGTAATAGAATAGTTAGATAGCAGGCTAGTTTAATATATCAATAGCGAGCTAGTCCTAGAAAAGCAAAGTACCCATAGCAATAAACTATATAGAATGGTTACCCGATCTCGTATCATCGACATTTGCCAGATCGCATGCAGCAACCCAATATTTCAAGACGGTAGGGTAGGAAATACCCGTAACCTTGGAAACAAAGTTCTTCGACGCACCAGGATTTTCAATCAAAACGCTCGCGATTGCCGCCGTTTTCTCATCGCGAGATTTTTGAGAATATGCAGGTCGAGCGACCTCCTCGAGGTGAGCAACACGCGTACGACCGTTACGCTTCTCCGGCTCGCCAAACGGATCAAAACCAAGAGTGCGAACTTCAGAATTCCTCGTCTGCCAGTTATCCTTCTTGTAGCCCATCAAAGCGTTATCGATATCTCGGCGAGTGAGGGGAGTGCCCATTTTCGCCCATGGGGTATTCAACAAGTCTAAATAATCGCGCTGCAATTCTTTACGCGTTTTAACAGGCTGAACCATCATGTACGCAACTCCAGCGAGCATATAAAGCGACAAATAACGCCTGCCCAAAGGTACTTTTGGCAGATTCTCATAAATCGTTTGGTACACGCCTCCCGTTTCGCCTGCAATCAAGGGGTGGGGGCGCGTCTTCCAACGGGATCGGACGGGACGCCTATTCCCAGATTCCTGTTTTTGTCCACGGCGACGCACGCCCTTTTGAATAAGGATGCTCGCACCAGGAGCGTTCAACGAGGCAGCAGAATCGAACTCGGCCTGAGTCAAATTGCCTTTCTCGTATAAATCGCGAATAAAAACGAGCTGATCTTCGCTTGCGGGCTTTTCCTCAAAAGCCTTCTGGCGAGCCTCAATCTCGTCGGCGATATCCTCGAACGACTTCCACCGCACATCATCTTCGCAAAGAACCAGTTCGGAATCATATGGCAAGCGGTCGAAAGAAGCCAAAACATGAGAAAGCGAAAGCGGACTCACCGTTGAATGCTTGAAAACGCGGTCAACGGGACAAAAGCAGCGAACAATTTCACCGCGCTTCGTAAGCGACCCCGGAGCGCGAAACCCGTGATTAAGCGAGGTGCAATGTGTATCGAGCACGCAAGGGAGATCGAAGCAGATAAGGCCATAATACGCATAGAGCGCATCGGCCAAAGCCTTGTATTTCGTACGTCGGGGGTTATGGATTCGGAACGTTTGCAAGGGCTCATCGAAAATGTACCAGAGGTGAATACCTCGACCAGTAAGGCAGACGTACGACGGCAAAAGCCGTCCATCAATACGCTCGAAAATTCTTTCCAAAACAACGGGATCAATTGGACCATCTTCATCTTCGACGCCGTTATGCGACGGATCGATATCGACACAAATCGCATTGAGCGTTCGCTGCTGAGCGCGCTGAGTGTTAAGGGGCATACGATATGCGCCATTACGAGTCTGGAACCGCCCCGTGAAAATGAGTGCGGGCTCATTGCGAATCGAAGAAAGAAGGAACTCGATGTCGGCAAGAGAATCGCATGCGTATAGCTTATACGTCTGCTCGCGATCGTCATGAAGGTGTAGATAGCTTACGAGCACTTCGTTATAGGCGTGTTTCTCAGGATCGCCCAAACCAAACAAGTCAAAGTAAAACTGCAAAGCAGTAGGCGGAACGGTCATTACCGGAGCAATCGGGCGAATTACAAAAGGACCGATGCTCGAATCGAAATGCGAAGTACCCGATGAAGCCAAAGCCGGCTCAACGTAGGTCAAAGCCTCATAACCCTGAAGAAGCTCATCGCGCGTTAAGTCAACGGAGAGTTCAACAAATCCGTTTGATTCAAGACAGTCAGTAAGTGCTGTAGCAGATGCGTTGTAACGACGAAACTCAGCTTCAGCACGAAGGCTTTCAGCAATAGCCTCATCAAGATTGAACGTAGAGAGAGGGGAGGGTTGAGCCAAAACGAGCAACTCCAAACATCGATCTTCCAAACCCATAAGGGTGACACTAAGAACGGTAAGATTTTATAACATGAAAGCCTAAAGGTCCATTGCGAGTAAACAAGCGCACGGAAGTTGTAAATGGGCGGCAAGCAGAAAAACAGCAAGTTCCGCATCGAATTTAAGGGGGTTTAAAGGTCTTAGGTACCAAAAAGCAAGTATTGGCATCTACCCGCATAAATTCGGGCGTTAGAAACCGCGAGAGTGCCCCCTATGGGCTCATGAAGCGGCTCAGCCTGCTCCGTCTTCATGGAGTCGACGCAGTCTCTGGAGGAAGAAATCCTCGACGCCTTCAAGGAGCGCCCACCGCAGTTAGAAAGATCGATCAATTGTCGGGCAAGCTGGTTTCGAGCGAATTTCTTCATATTTTAGACTAAGGTTATAAAATCTAATAAGTATAGATATCACGTGCTATACAAAGTATACTTTCTTATAACACCAGTTCGTACCGATGGTTTTACAAGTCGTTTTCTAGAACGGTGAAAATGAATAGAAGAAAGCTAGAAAGCACTGAAACCACGCTGAAAAGGAATTCAGGATGCTCTCGCCGCTGGTAAAAATGGCAGGCTCGAAACCCAAGATGGTGTAAAGGCCGGCAGGTATCACGCCATAGGAAACCCCTTAATATAAAAATCGCCTCCCACCTCGAAGAAAAACAGAGATAGAAGGCGACTAAATAGTGGGAGTAATATCCGATGAAAACCTTATAAGTAGCCATAGATGTATATCGCTTATATCGGTACAAAGGAATCGCATCGGAAATAACAAATAGAGAGAGGCGGGTTCGTTTCCCCGAAGCGTCTAATCTAAAAGGCGTGAGATATTATTCTCGGCAGCATTCTTAATGCGATCGATGTTGTGAGCGTAAATCATCGTAGTACTGATGTCGGCATGACGGGCCATTTGCTGAGCCTCGCGCTCACTCGCGCCGCCAAGAAGGGAAAACGTAATGGCAGTATGGCGCAAAGAATGAGCTGTATAGCGATGGTCGTCGATACCTATTTTCCGCATCGCTTCTTTAACAATGCGAGATACAGAACGCGTTGTAAGCCTCTCGCCAGAATTCCTTCGAGCAACCGAGGTAAAAAGGGGGGAGCTGCCACGTGATTCATCGCGCATTCCAAGGTAATCGCGAATAGGCGCTAAGGCACTTTCGGTTAGCACAACATAATTGTCTTTACCGGGTCGACCCTTGCCCTGGATATAGAGCACATCAACGCCCGATACCGTTTGAATATCGCCGCAATCGGCGCGAACCACTTCAATATCGCGCAATCCGGTACGAAGCATAAGATTCAACAGCGCAAAATCACGCATGCCAGCCTCTGTCTCTCGATCAATTGACGAAAGCAAACGACGGGCCTGACCAACCGAAAGAGATGCTTTCTTGAAATCCCGCGACGCTCTTTCACCTCGAACGCCACGTGCGATATTAGGTATGCCATTTTCTTCCGCGTAAGAGAAAAACGATCTCACGGCACCAAGATAATTAGAAACGGTCGTAGGTTTTAAACGTTTATCAACAGAAAGGTATTCGCGAAATGAAATGATATCGCGCTTCGTAAGGGTATCGAAATCAAGAGACGTGTCTTTCACGAAGGCGCAGAATGATTTAAAGGCTCGTTTATACGTGTTCTTCGTCGATGAGGAAAGATCGAGAGAATCGAGCCACTGCGCAACAACCTCTTCATCAAGCGGAGCAAAAGAAGAGTCCGAATTGCCCACAACACACCGCCCGTCGAATCGATAACGTTTTGCTGTAGCCACCGAAGCATCAAAGGACGCTCATTATAGAAAGCGGGCCAAGGCGAATGGTGGCAGGAAACCGTAAATTGCATTAATCGTCTCTATGATAGGACACCGGTTCAAAGCCAACTATCAGAAAGAAGCATTCCTTTTGACATCGAGCAATGAGAAGGTCGGAATCACCGAACAAGAGCGCAACAACAATTGCAACAACAATTAAAAGATAGACCAAGGCGCGGCAGCACATAGAGTTGGCATACATGCTCGCCAAAGCGCACATCAACACCAAAGACCTCATTAGACGAGCAATAACCGTCATTGTCATCTGGATCGATCGCATTCCTCGCTACAATGGAAACGTTTTGCAAACAGAGAGGAATAATCAAAATGGAAAAAGGTAACCTTCGGGCGCTTGCTCCGATCGGAGTGTTCCTTGTGCTTTACCTGGGCCTGGGAATTCTCTTCGAGTACGTCCTGAAGATTGAGATGGGCTTCTACAGCATTCCCATCGTCGTAATCTTCTTGGTGGCGCTTCTAGTGGCATGTTTCCAGAATCGCAAGCTCAGCTTCGATGACAAGCTGGCAATTATGGGACGCGGCATTGGCGACAAGACAATCGTCACCATGATTCTCATCTTCATGGCAGCCGGTATATTCGTAGGCACCGTAGGCCGCAACAGCGCCGAAAGCGTCGCGTACCTCATGCTTTCTTTCATCCCGCCCGAGTTTGCGGTGGCCGTTTTGTTTGTCGTGAGCTGCTTCGTTTCACTCGCCATGGGAACCTCGGTGGGCACCATTACGCTCATCACGCCCATTTCCGTTGCCGTATCCGCCGCCTCCGGCTTTGATTTGCCGCTCTGCGTGGCGTCGGTCATGGGTGGCGCGATGTTTGGCGACAACCTGTCGTTCATCTCCGACACGACGATCGCCGCGACCCGCACACAGGAGTGCGACCTGCGCGACAAGTTC
>ERZ857745.1515-NODE-1515-length-28476-cov-19.092678_pt1 | contig 28476 bp, 25 predicted proteins | sample MGYA00519699_ERZ857745 | MGnify/ENA primary metagenome ERZ857745 (study PRJEB31778, sample SAMEA3449357) | human gut metagenome | biome: human gut; feature: human-associated habitat; material: faeces | place: United Kingdom | collected 2010/2012 ...
AGAACCTGCTGCACCTGCCCTTCGGCTCCAGCGCCGGCGTGGGCGAGCTGTCCAACTTCCTGCTGGGTGCGGTGTTCGCCTTTATCGCCGGCATGGTCTACAAGAACCACAAAAAGCGCAGCGGCGCCCTGTGGGGCTCCGTGGCCGGCGCCGCAGCCATGGCGCTCATCAGCCTGCCCATCAACTATTTCATCGTCTACCCCGCCTATGTGGTGCTGTACGGCCTGCCGCTGGAGGCCATCGTGGGCATGTATCAGGAAATTCTGGGCACGGTGGCGCAGGTGCCCACCTCCAACGCCCTGCTGAACTGCCTGCTGGTGTTCAACGTGCCCTTCACCCTGTGCAAGGGGCTGCTGGACGTGGCGCTGTGCTTCCTGATCTACAAGCCGCTGAGCCCCCTGCTGCATAAATAAGCGCAAAAGGCGGCGGGCGGACAGGGTCGTCCGCCCCTACGGCGGGACGTCGGGACGCCGTCCCCTACGGACGGTTTACCATATTTGCCCCGCAATGAGAGTAAAAAAAGAAAGCCCGTACGGGCTTTCTTTTTTTGCGGTTTACACGCCCAGCTTTTCCAGCGCGGCCAGCTTCAGGCAGGTGCAGAACACGGCGATGGCCTGCTCCAGCTCCGTCACCGGCGGCAGGGACGGGGCGATGCGGATGTTGCTGTCCTGGGGATCCTTGCCGTAGGGGAAGGTGGCGCCGGCGCCGGTCATGGTGACGCCCGCCTCCTTGCACAGCGCCAGCGTCCGCTTGGCGCAGCCGGGCATGGTGTCCACGCTGATAAAGTAGCCGCCCACCGGGCGCTTGTAGTCCGCGATGCCCAGCGGGGCGATCTCCTGATCCAGCGCGTCCAGCACCGCGTGGAACTTGGGCGCCAGGATCGCCGCGTGCTGCTTCATCAGCTCCAGCGTGTGCGCCCGATCCTTCAGGAACAGCACATGGCGCAGCTGGTTGATCTTGTCAAAGCCGATGGTCTGAATGTTGATGAGCTTGGTGAAATAGGCGATGTTGGCCTCGCTGCTGGCCATAACGCCCACGCCCGCGCCGGGGAACGTCACCTTGCTGGTGGAGGCGAACTCGTACACCATGTCGCCGTTGCCGTACTGGGCGCACAGGTCGATGATGTCGGGGAACTCCACGAAGTCGCAGTCGAACTCGTGGATGCAGTAGGCGTTGTCCCACATGAGCATGAAGTCCGGCGCGGCGGGCTTCATGGCCGCCAGACGGCGCACCGTCTCGGCGGAGTACACCACGCCCTCGGGGTTGGAGTACTTGGGTACGTTCCACATGCCCTTCACGGCGGGATCCTTGATCAGCTCCTCCACCTTGTCCATGTCGGGGCCCTCCGCCGTCATGGGGACGGCGATCATCTCCACGCCGAAGCTCTCCGTCACCTTGAAGTGCCGGTCGTAGCCGGGCACCGGGCAGATCCACTTCACCTTGTCCAGCTTGCACCAGGGCTTTTCGCTGTGGACAAGGCCGTGGGTGAACGCCTTGGACACGGCGTCATACATCAATTGCAGGCTGGCGTTGCCGCCCACGAACACCTGCTCGGGCTTGCAGCCCAGAATGTCCGCAAACAGCCTTCTGGCCGCGGGGATACCCGCCACCTCGCCGTAGTTGCGGACGTCGATGCCGTCGGAGACAAAATCCTCCGGCTTCGTCAACAGACCGAAAATGGGTGTGACCAGATCCAGCTGCACCTTGCTCGGCTTGCCCCGCGCCATATTCAGGCTAAGACCCATGTCCTTGAGCTGCTCGAACTTCGCCTTCACCGCGGCGTACTCCGCCTGCCGCTCCTGGGGCGTCATCTCGGTGTATTTCTTCATTATGCTTTTCCTCCTTCGTTCTTGCGTTCTGGGTATTTCTTGCGAATCATATTACACTACTTGCACAAAAAATGCAACCGCAATTTGTGAATATCGGAGAAAAAGCTGCCCCGGCTCACGCCGGGGCAGCTTAGTAAAACGTATCGTCCTGCAAAGCCATTATCTTGTGAATACGGTTTCTCCGTTGAAGGTAAGCTTGCAGACGCTCCCCGGCTCCATGGGCTCGTCAAACCGTGTCCAAATCATGCAACTATCGTCGGCTTGGTCGGCGGTGAAGCTCCAATCGCAGGGGATAGGTTTGCCGTCCGCGTCAAATACCCTGAACGCGCCGAGAATGCCGGTGGTAGAGTCCACATAGTCGGCGAAATACACTGCCATGGACAGCTTGGAGCACTCGATCCGCTCCGCCGTCAGTTCCTCCCCGCCATAGGTCAGGGGCACGTTCTCTGCCAGCACCTCGCTTGCAATGGTAACGGGCGTTTCGTCCAGCGTGACCTTCCAGCGTCCCGGCAGCACAGTGGTAAAGATATACTTTCCGCCCCAGTGCAGTTCAAGATAGGGGAGTGTCTCCTTATCAACCAGCACAAATTCCCAGATATAATTCCAGTCGGTGTCCGTTATGCTTGGATCAAGCGTGCCTGGAGTATAGAACATGGCCCTCGACTCCGGATAGATGATGGTATCCGTTCGTGTGTCGACAAAATACCAATTCTCAGGGTACGATATGTTTTGGTTTACCGGCCCCTTCATAACCATCTGCAGGACGCCGTTCTCCCAGCCAGCATTGCAGATGGATAGGCCGCCGTAGGGCAGCGGTACATCCGCGTCGCCCGGCTGCCATAGATACTCAAGATGCTGCGGCAGTTGACTCTGCGATAGCTTGGGCAGCCTGGCGTTCTCTCCGGCATTTTCTACCATTTTCGCTACATCGAAGTCTATCGTCACATCGTCAAACCACGTTTTCTCCTGCCAGTTGGAGAGGTTTATCACAAGGCCGTTGGCACTGTCGCCCGGCTGCCAGTCGGCGTATACGACGCCCTCCAATTCATTCTCCGGTACGCCCGCCTTCCGCTCCAAAAAGCGAGACACATAAGCGCCGGACATCATCTTGCTGGGGAAGTACAGTTCAAAGTCGGTAAATTGGCCGTCCTGATCCAGCACAGCCCCCTCGTTGGCCTTCAGTCCATAGAGAAGATATAGGGTGCGCTCGTCCGAGATCACCTTCTCCACGTTGATTTGCAATTCCTCTGTGGCCGCCGCAGGCTGCTGTTGGGAGATCACCGGTGTCTCGTCCTCGTCGCCGATGACGGTCTGACCGGGGGAAAAGATGTCGCGCCACGACAGCGGCAGCCGGCTGACGGCAAAGGCGGTGACGGATACGCCCAGTATGATCAGCACCGCCGCACACGCGGCAGATAATTTGGGAAAGCGGGTGCGTTTTCTCCGGCCTGCATTTGTGCGGTTAAAGTCGAGGGCTTCTTCCAGATATGCGGTGTCAATATCTCCGATAGCTGACACCAGCTTGTCGGTTTTCCGATCCATTATACGTTTGCCTCCTTATGATCCAGGTATTGATGTAGCTTCCCGCGTATTCTGCTGAGCCGGACAGACACGTTGTTCTCGGTGATGCCAAATGCGTCTGCCAGCTCGGATATTGATTCTGAGAACCAGTAGCGTTTCACAAACATGAGTCTGTCATCTTTGGGCAAGGCAGCGAGAAATGCGTTGATCTGCGCAGATAGTTCACTTATCGAGAGCTGCTCATCCATGGAGTTGTCGGGGATACAGTCCTCCAGTTCGGATAGTGAGACCTCAAATTGGCTGCCCCGCTTTATCGCGGAATTGGTACGGAGCCTCTTCAAAGAGCGGTTGCGAACGATACGGCAGATGTAGGCTCTCAGCGGGTCGGGGGATTGAGGCGGAATACTGTTCCATGCGCCAAGATAGGCGTCGTTCACACATTCTTCCGCGTCCTGATGATCGTTCAGAATGCTTCTGGCGATTTTCATGCACAGGTCGCCGTATTTTTGGGACAGTTCGGTGATGGCCTGTTCTGAGCGCTCAAAAAACAGGCGTATGATCTGTTTGTCATCCATATAACGGTGTTTCCTCCTTTCTCCCTCTATATATCAACTACCTTTTCAGGTGGGAATCTTACACGCCCTTCGGAAATTTTTGCAGATGTTTGCAGGGGACGGCGTCCCCTACGGAAGCAAACTGCCCCGGCGCGAGCCGGGGCAGGGATGCGGTGTTCTGATATGGTTCTGTTATTCGGCCTCTTTTTCCAGCAGCGCCTTTTTCTCCTCCACGCCGGACTGGGCGCAGCCGTACTCCCAGTTCCACGGGTCTTTCCGGCACACGCCGTCCGCGAAGGGGAGGAAAATAGACAGCAGGCCAACCGCCGCCAGGATCCAGCAGTACCAGATTCCGCCCGCGATGGCCGCGGGGCTGGTGCGCAGGGCATCGGTGGTGACGGTGGCGTTGGTCAGCGCCGCGGCGCTGAGCAGCTGCGCGCCGTAGGGGATGATCCCCTGGAACACGCAGGAGAAGATATCCAGCAGGGACGCGGTGCGCCGGGGATCGACCCTGTACTCCTGTGACACATCCCGCGCCATGTCGCCGGCCACGATGATGGCCACAGTGTTGTTGGCGGTGGCGCAGTCACACAGGGACACCATGGCGGCGACGCCCACCTGCGCGGATTTGTTGCCCTTCATCACCCGGCGCAGCTTCTGGATGATCCACGTGATGCCGCCGTTTTTGGCGATCAGCTCCGACATGCCGCCGCACAGCAGCGTCAGGAAGAACACCTCGTTCATGCTGGTAAAGCCGCTCCACACGCTCTGGGCAAAGGTGGCCACCGTCAGGTCGCCGCTGAAAATGCCCACCAGACCGGCGGAGAAAATACCGATGGTCAGCGCCAGGAATACGTTCAGGCCGCACAGTGCCAGCACCAGCACCAGAATATAGGGCGCCACCTTGATGAGATCGAAGGGCAGCGCCTCCAGCGGCATCACCGTCTCCGGACGGCCGAAGATCAGCAGCAGCACCAGCGTGATAACCGCCGCCGGCAGCGCCACCAGAAAGTTCACCCGGAACTTATCCCGCATTTCGCAGCGCTGGCTGCGGGTGGCGGCGATGGTGGTGTCGGAGATCATGGACAGGTTGTCGCCGAACATGGCGCCGCCCACCACCGCACCGATGACCACCGTCAGGGACAGGCCGCCCTTTTCCGCGATGCCCACGGCGATGGGGATGACGGCGGTGACGGTGCCCATGGAGCTGCCGGTGGCGGTGCCCATGAAGGCGGAGATGACGAACAGACCCGCCGCCAGAAACTCCACCGGCACCAGCGACAGACCCAGATTCACCGTGGACTCCCGCCCGCCCATGGCGGCGGCAACACTGGCGAACGCACCGGCCAGAATGTAGATCATCAGCATGGTGAGAATGTCCACATTGGCCGCGCCCTTGGCGAACGTCTCGAATTTTTCGTTGATGCTGCCCTTGAACATGACAAAGGCCGTCAGTACCGCCAGAAACATGGCGGTGACGGAGGGGAACTTGTAAAAGGCCATGTCCACGCCCTTCACCTGATAGTAGATACCGGCGCCCATGTAGATGACGATGAACACCGCAAAGGGGATCAGCGCCAGCCCGCTGGGGCGCTTTTCGTTGAGATCTTTCATGTTGTTTCCTCTCTTTCTTCACAGAAAATGTCCGCGCTGCACGGGCAGCGCGGGCATCCCTTGTCCATATATTATCGTAAAAGGAAACTTCTGTCAACGGATATTCCCATTTTTACAGGCATCTGGTTATCTATAAAATAGATAGCCGCATCACACCCGCCGCAGCTCGTACACATCCGTCCGCCGGGCGGACAGAATGGGCAGCTGGCGGCGCACGGCGTCTATTCTGGTCATATCCAGCTCCGTGACGGCCACCTCCTCTCCCGCGCCGCACTGATGCAGCACCGTGCCCCAGGGGTCGCAGACCATGGAATTGCCCCACGCCACGTAGGAGGCGCTCTCGTCCCGCGCCGGTGAGGTACCCACGGTGAAGCACTGGTTATCCACCGCCCGCTGCCGCAGCAGCAGCTCCCAGTGGGCGGGGCCGGTGGTCATGTTGAAGGCCGCCGGCGCCAGCAGCATCCGCGCGCCCTCCAGCGCCATGACCCGGCACAGCTCCTCGAACCGCAGGTCGAAGCAGATGCACAGTCCCATTCTGCCCCACGGCGTGTCGAACAGGGTGACATCGTCCCCCGGCGACAGGGTGTCGGACTCCCGGAACCGCTGGCCGCCCTCCACGTCGATGTCGAACAGGTGCATTTTCCGGTGGCGCGCCACGCAGACACCCTGCGGGTCAAAGACAAAGGAGGTGTTGTACACCCGGCCATCGTCCAGCTCCGGCAGAGAGCCGCCCACCAGCCACAGTCCCAGCTCCCGCGCCGTGCGGGAGAGCATCTGATACGCCGCGCCGCCCGCCGGCTCGCCGTAGGCGCGGAAGCAGCTGTTGTCATAGGGGCAGCAGAACATCTCCGGCAGGATGGCCATATCCGCACCGCGGACGGAGCGCAGCAGCTCCTCCGCGTGGCGCAGGTTGGCGGTCTTGTCCGCTGTAACGTGCATCTGAATTTGTGCCAGCTTCATACAAAACACCTCAATATTCCCGCAGCACCAGTTCGGTGACGCCCTCGCTGATGCTGACAAGGCGCTTTACCTGACTGCGCTTGTTGTACACCATCCACAGCATGTCCCGGATGGCCGTGCCGCCCCGGTAGCCGTGGATGAGCCGCAGGCGGTACACCCCGCCGCCGCAGCGCCGCAGCGCCGCGTCGATGGCGATCTGCGCCTGATATGTGTTCATCCCATGAAGATCCAGTTCCATTACGCCGCCTACCATACAGGCACCTCCCGGTTTTTGTCTCTTACCATCGCTTGACAAGGGCAAACACGCCTGACAGCGCGTCTTTCCGGCGCTTTTTGCCCTTTTCGCCTTGGCTTGCGCCAGCCTCGCTCCAAAGGAACGTCGCTCGGCAGCATCGGCGAGAATATGCCGACTCAGCAAGCCTGCGTCTCAAAAACCAAAAATCACTCGAAAATACATCGCTGGCAGGTGCGGAGCAGTTTTGCCGGAGCAGAAATGTGTCCAGACAAGAAAAGACCCGCAGAGAATACTTGCCGTATTGTCAAGGGGCTTGACGCAGTATGGGCGCATTTCTGCCCGTCAAAACCGTGTCTGCCCTTGTCAAGCGATGGTATTATCATAACGCAAAAGCGTTGAGTTTGCAAGGCGGGAGTGGTATAATACCTGTCATATCGATCATATCCCCTGCGAGGTGCTCTCATGACCATTCTTGTACTCTCCGATTCCCACGGGAACGTGGGCAATATGATACGCGCCGTGGAGCAGGTGCAGCCGGATCGGGTGCTGCATCTGGGCGACTGTCAGCGGGATCTGACGGCGCTGGAGGGGGAATTCCCCGCCCTGCCCATGGAGGGCGTGCCCGGCAACTGCGACTGGGGCAGCTGTGACCAGCCGGAGCGGCTGCTGGAGATGGGCGGCGTGCGCATTTTCATGCTCCACGGCCACACCCGGAACGTGAAAAGCTCCCCCATGTCCGCCCTGTACGCGGCGAAGGAGTACGGCGCGCAGGTGCTGCTGTTCGGCCACACCCATGTGCCGCTGGTGGACAACGACGGCTCGCTGCTGACGCTGAATCCCGGCGCGGCGGGCGACCGGCTGCATCCCGCCTGCGGCATACTCACCATCGACAACGGCCACGCGGACATCCGGACGCTGGCGCTGTGAAAGGAGACACACCATGTTCTATATCGGCTGCCATCTCTCCGCCTCCGACGGCTTTCTGGCTATGGGCAAAACGGCGCTGTCCATTGGCGCCAACACCTTTCAGTTCTTCACCCGCAATCCCCGGGGCAGCAAGGCCAAGGCCATCGACCCGGCGGACGTGGCCGCGTTTCTGGCACTGGCGGCGGAGAACGGCTTCGGCACGCTGGTGGCCCACGCGCCGTACACCATCAACCCCTGCTCCAAGGACGAGCGCACCCGGGAGTTCGCCCGCATGACGCTGGCGGACGACCTGAGGCGCATGGAGCATATTCCCGGCAACGTGTACAACTTCCACCCCGGCAGCCACACCGGGCAGGGCATGGAGACGGGCATCTGTCAGATCGCGGAGACGCTGAACGCCATCCTGACGCCGGATATCCGCACCACGGTGCTGCTGGAGACCATGTCCGGCAAGGGCAGCGAGGTGGGCAGCCGCTTCGAGGAGCTGCGGGAGATCATCGACCGGGTGGAGCTGTCGGACAAGCTGGGCGTGTGTCTGGACACCTGCCATGTGTCCGATGCGGGGTACGACATCGCGGACGATCCGGACGGCGTGCTGGCGGAGTTCGACCGGGTCATCGGCCTTGACCGGCTGAGAGCCGTCCACGTCAACGACAGCCTGAACCCGGTCGGCTCCCACAAGGATCGCCACGCCCGCATCGGCGAGGGCTGTCTGGGCGCGGAGGCGCTGGGGCGCGTGGTGCGCCATCCGGCGCTGCAGGGGCTGCCCTTCGTGCTGGAGACGCCCAACGAACTGCCGGGCTATGCCCGTGAGATCGCCCTGCTGAAGGAGCTGCACGGTCTATGATGCTGCGGATATCGGCTCTGGCCATCGCGGTCATCGCCGCCATCGGCCTGTGGAAAAAGGCGTGGCTGCCGGAGAAAAAATGCTTCCGCGCCGGGTTTTTCGTGTACTACACCCACCTGAGCAACCTCTTCATTCTGGTGTACGAGCTGGTGCTGGGCGCCAGCGGCCACGACCCGGACGGCGGCGTATACCGGTGGCTCAGCTCCCCCGGCGTAGCGGTGAGCGTGACGCTGTGCATCTACGTCACCCATCTGATCTACGCCTTTGTGCTCATCCCCTCCGCCCGGCGCCGGGGCGACGAGAGCTGGCTGAGAGGGCGCTTTTCCTTCGGGAATCTGTGCGTCCACTACGTCACCCCCGGCCTTGTGGTGCTGCAATGGCTGCTGTGGCAGGATAAGACCGGCCTGACCGTGGGTCACGCCGCGTGGTGGCTGGTGCTGCCGCTGGCGTACTTCGCCTTTGCCATGCTGCGGGCGCGCACCGGCGTGCCCATCGGCCACAGCGACAAGCTGTACCCCTACCCTTTTCTGGACTATCCCCGGCTGGGCGCAAAGCGCTTCTGGCTGTACGTCATCGGTATTCTGGCGTTTTTCTTCGCGCTGGGCTGCCTGTTCGTGGGGATCGGAGGTTGGTTGACATAAAATGTACTTTTCGACATTACAGCACAAGGTGTTTGAGATGAAAAAACTGTATTTTTGCGAACCCTTATGAATCGCGAACTGGAACGTATTTTGTCCTACATCAATGACTCCACCCACGTTGTTCAACTGCCTCACCGCTCCGCAGAGGAATATATCCGCATCCCATTAAAGCGTGAATCAGGAGGTGTATTCTATGAAAAGGTCATGCGGTACCTGTAGATACGGCAACAATTGTCCATACGGCGGTACCGACCTGTTTTGTCTCAGGGGATATAGCTTCAATAGTGTTATGGAACTCTGTGCACTGTTTGACAACTCCGAGATTCGAGATGAACTATTCAATGGTCGAAAGCAGGACATAGACTTTCTCTGCGATAACTATGCACCTATCGACCACAGCCGATACTTTACGTATAATGATTTTGGCTATTGATGGTACCTGCGTTTCCTTTAAACTTGGAATTTTTCCCGCCATGTATTGCCCCCTGCTCACGCTTTTCTGTAAGGGGCACAAAACCTTTTCACCTCTCAAGCACCTCCCATGCCCTAATAAGTCTTTGATAATTGTGGAAGCAAAAAGAGACGGCTTCGCCGTCTCTTTTTTATGCCTGTGGGATCTCTCCGTGCTCTTTTTCAAAGTCGCTGATGCGCTTTTTGATCATCTGCTCCAGCTCCCGGTTCTTTGTGCGTCCCTCATATTCCGCGATATAGCCCAGCTTGTCCAGCAGTACCTGCTCTACCCGCAGCGTGTATCGACTGAGATTATCCTTCATTTTGCCGCCTCCATGACGAAGTATTGACAAAATAATAGCGAAGGAGTATAGTAAATTGTGCGTTTGACGCAATTATGACGCACAATTCTGCTGATAACATGTGTAGGGGACGGCGTCCACGACGTCCCGTCTCGTAGGGGCGGACGACTCTGTCCGCCCGTGGGGACGGCGTCCCTCCTATCGCAAAAAAAGAGCGCCCAAACAGGCGCTCTTTTTTATGTCAACTTAAACGCGCTTCCACTTGGCGCCGCCGGGCACGTCGGTGATCTCGATGCCCTGCGCCTTCAGCTCGTCGCGGATGCGGTCGGCCTCAGCGAAATTCTTGGCCTTCTTCGCGTCGGCGCGGGCGCGGATCAGTGCCTCCACCTCGGCGTTCTCCTCGCCGTCCTCGCTGACCACGGCAAACCCGCCGGCAGCGGGCGCGGCAGCCACCTGCTTGGCGCGCAGCTCCGCCGCCTTCTCCAGCAGCTTCAGCCCCAGCACCGTGTCGAAGCTGTCCAGCAGCGCCAGCTTCGTCTTGTCGTTGGTCTTGGCCTTCAGTACGTCATACAGCACCGTCACCGCCATAGAGGTGTTCAGGTCGTTGTCCATGGCCGCCATGAACTTGGCCCTGTACTCGTCAAAGGCAGCCTGCTCCACGTCGCCCTCGTCCTTCAGCGCTGCGATACGCGCCAGCAGCTTGTTGTAGGCGACGGTGGCGTTGTCCAGATTCTCCCATGTGAACACAAGGCTCTTGCGGTAGTGGCTCTGCAGGCAGAAGAACCGGTAGGCCAGCGGGTCGTAGCCCTTCTCCTCCAGCAGGCTGACGGTCAGGAACTCGCCCTTGGACTTGGACATCTTGCCGTGGTCGGTGTTCAGGTGCGCCACATGGCACCAGTGGGGGCACCAGGGATGCCCCAGATAGCTCTCCGACTGGGCGATCTCGTTGGTGTGGTGGGGGAAGGCGTTGTCCACGCCGCCACAGTGCAGATCCAGGTACTCGCCGTTGTACTTCATGGAGATGCCGGAGCACTCAATGTGCCAGCCGGGGTAGCCCACGCCCCAGGGGGAATCCCATTTCAGCGCCTGATCCTCGAACTTGGACTTGGTGAACCACAGCACAAAGTCGTTCTTGTTGCGCTTGTTGGTGTCCTCCTCCACGCCCTCGCGGACGCCCACGGCCAGATCCTCCTCGTTGTGGTCGTTGAAGATGTAGTACCGCTTCAGCTTGCTGGTGTCGAAATACACGTTGCCGCCGGCCAGATACGCGTAGCCGGTGTCGATGAGCTTGGTGATGATCTTGATATAGTCGTCGATGAGGCCGGTGGCGGGCTGCACCACGTCCGGGCGCTTGATGTTCAGCTTCCGGCAGTCGGAGAAGAAGGCGTCGGTGTAGTACTGGGCGATCTCCATGACGGACTTGTGCTCCCGCTTGGCGCCCTTGAGCATCTTGTCCTCGCCCTCGTCGGCGTCGGAGGTCAGGTGTCCCACGTCGGTGATGTTCATGACGCGGTTCACGTCGTACCCGGCGTAGCGCAGGTACTTCTCCAGCACGTCCTCCATGATGTAGGAGCGCAGGTTGCCGATGTGGGCGAAATGGTACACGGTGGGGCCGCAGGTGTACATCTCCACATGCCCCGGCGTGTGGGTCTTGAACTCCTCTTTCTTGTGGGTAGCGGAATTATACAGATACATGGTGCTTCTCCTTTTATATGATGAATTTATTTGAACGATAAAAAACGCCTCTCAGACAAAATAGTCTGAGAGGCGAAATGAACTTCGCGGTTCCACTCTCGTTTATCACTCAAGTACGGCCTGATGACGTTGGCCAGCCGGAGGGCATCCACATCCCCCGCGCTCCCGGACGCACTTTCCGCACCGCTCGGCAGGACGGCTTTCAGCCGGTGGCCGTCCCTCTCTTGGCAAAGCTCTGGTGCGTACTCTTTCCGATCAACGCGCTATTCGGTTCAGTTAATAGTAGCAGGAATTTCCCCGCCTGTCAAGTCATTTGACCAAAAGGCGAAGCCCCGCGTCCGAAGACGCGGGACTTCTCATGGGGAGGGCAAATAGCGGGTTAGGGATTGGCAGGCGCAGACCAATTGGCAGGCTTGCCGCTTTTGATCTGATTGAAAACATCATCGCCCGTCGTGATCGACGCTCCTTCTGCCACAATAGTCTTCTGTCCGTTACTTGTCCATGTGCCGGCCTTCAGGTAAAGCTCGGGGGAATTGTTCTTATTTCCCATCCCGCAGTTGCTAAAGGCTCCTGCCGGAATAGCTTCCACGCCATCACCGAGGGTCACCTTCTTCAAAGCACTCGCACTTCTGAACGCCTGATTACCTATCTGAGCGGCAGAAATCGTCACTTCTTCCAGTGCCTTACAATCGGAAAATGCGAAATTTTCAATTGTCCTCACGCTGCTGCCAATGTTCATGGAGGTCAGTGCCGTACATCTGAGGAATGCATTCGCTCCAATCGATGTCACTCCATCGCCCAGCGTCACGTTGGCAAGGCTCGAGCAATCTTGGAACGCGTTGGCACCGATGGCGCCGCTCCCGATATTCGCATTTGTCAGCGCTGTACATCCGTTAAACGCACCGGTTCCAATAGAGGTCACACCGCTGCCGATGGTGATGGAGGGAATCTGCGCGCATCTGATAAACGCATTTTTACCGATCGATGTCACGCCATTGCCCAGCGTTACATTGGCAAGGCTTGTGCAGCCATTGAATGCGCTTTCGCCAATGGCGCCGCTCCCGATATTCGCATTTGTCAGTGCCGTACAGCCATTAAAAGCATTTTTCCCAATAGAGGTCACACCATCGCCAATATTAACGGATGTAAGTGCTGTGCATTTGGAAAATGCATTATCGCCGACTGAAGTCACACCATTGCCCAATTCTACTGTGGTAAGTTTCGGGCAACTGTTGAATGCGCTAATCCCGATCTCGCCTCTTTCGATTTTGACGGTTTCAAGTGTCTCTTTTGCATACGTGTTTCCCACCGTAAAGGAGGCATCCAACGTCGCGTTGTCACTGATGATCAGTGTCGTCAATGCCCGGCAGTTATAGAAGGTTCCAGCCTTGACCGTTCCAGCTCTGATAATAGCCTCCTTCAGCGCGGGGCAAGAGTAGAAAGTCTTCTCCCCGATGTCGGTCACGGTGCTGGGTATCTCAACACGTTCCAAAGCATCGCAGGTATAGAACGCCTTGTCGCCAAGGGTTTTTACATTCTCGCCCAGCGTAATATCTGTCAAATAATCGCAGCCGGAGAACGCTTCCTCACCTATGGTCTCGCAGTTGATGGATATTTTTTTCAAGTTATCGATTCTGTGGAAGGCATAATTCCCGACAGAGCCGCCAGAAACCGTCACCTGCTCCAAACCGCTTTGGCGGAAGCTGGAGTCGCCGATCTCCATATTTGCGGGAATATCTACATTTTTCAGGCCTTTGCACATATAAAACGACCAAGTGCCGATTTTCTTGACGCTATCGGGGATCGTCACTTTTGTCAGCCCTACGCAACCTTGAAACACATCCTTGCCGATCTCTGTCACACCATCCTCGATCACGACTTCCGTGAGATCTGCCCATCTCTCGGCCGGCACCGCTATCGGGTTGCCATTTTCATCTACCGATCCCTTCAAATTTGCAAAGAATCCATCCGGTACCTTGCCGTTGACACCGGACACAATGGCCTTGACCACTTTGCCTTCTGCATTTCTCACCAGCTCGACGCCATAACCCTTAGGGTTGTCATAGTCGTAGAGAGATTTATAATTATATTCCGGCTTGCTCTCCAATCCCTCATCATCCACCGCATCTTCGTCATAGGTGTTGTTGAAGCTGTCGCTCTCTACCGCGGCCTGGGTCGCCAGTACCTTCAGGCTCAGTTCGATGGTGGGCTGTACCGTGCTGTAGTTGGCCTCGTTGCCCACATTCTCAGGCATCCAAGCCACCAGCGCCACCAGTTCTTCCGCATCGGCCGCCAGCGGCTTAGCCGCCTGACGGTGCAGGGTTGTCCCCAGCTGCGTGCCGTCACCGACGCCGGTCTGTGCCGCTTCACGGTCAAGGGCAACGGGTGCTCCATCCCCATCGACCGTAAACGCCGTCCAGCCGAATTTGATATAGTCGGACAGCTTGAACTCCTCGCCGTCCACATTGACGCCCACTGTCTCATGCACCGGCGTGATCTGCATGGCGTAGGTCAGCGCCAGATTGCCGTTGTTCTTCACCTTCAGATAGACGATCTGGGTGTAGCCCGGCTCCCACAGGGCGTTCTCGTCGAACAGATCCTTTGAGTTCTCTGCGGTGAGCCATGTCTTTTGGCCATCCTCACCAACGCCCCAGTACTTCAGACCCACGTCCAGATTGCCGGATACGATCCTGTTGACGCCGGTGGAGGCCGTATCTGTAAACCATGCAAATGTACTGCCCGCCAACATCGCCAAGCTCAGCACAAGGGCCAGCACACTGGTCAGCAGTGCCCGTTTCGTTCCCCCGACCTTCTTTTCCTGTCTCATGTCATTGCTCCTCTCTTTCTGTGTCTTATTTCTTTTTACCCCCGCTTCGACCGCATTGTCCATGCTGTCTTTTTGAGACATACAACAGGATGCTTTGTCTTTTCATATGAAAAGACAAAGCCCATGGGCTTTTCTGCCGAAGGCAGGTTACTTCTTTAGTTTAGCACGCTATATCGAAAAATGCAAGTACTTATTCACAATTTTCCCTTTCTCAAACTATTCCCCGCCTGTCAAGTCATTTGACCTCTTTGAACACGTCGGCGTTTTTGGCGAAGTACTCGATGCCGGAGTACACGGTTGTCACCAGGATGACGCCCTGACACACATAGTTCAGCCACTGGGGAATGCCCAGCAGGATCAGGCAGATGCACACCATGGTGCTGGCGGTCTTGATCTTGCCCGACCAGCCGGCAGCGATGACGCGCCCCTTCTCCACGGCCACAAGGCGCATGCCGGACACGGCAAACTCCCGCAGCAGCACGATGGCCAGCACCCACGCGGCGAAGGTGCCCTCCTCCACGAACCAGCACAGCGCCGCCATCACAAGGCACTTGTCCGCCAGCGGGTCCATGAATTTGCCGAAATCGGAAACCTGGTTATAGTGCCGGGCGATATAGCCGTCCAGCAGGTCGGTCAGGCAGGCCACGATGTAAATGCCCAGCGCCACATAGCGGCTGCCGGGGAAGCCCCAGTACAGCACCACCAGAAACGCAGGGATCATCAGCACCCGCAGGATCGTCAGTTTATTCGCCGTAGTCATATATGTATCCGCCTTTCTTGATCGTATCCCGCACAGTATACCACATTCCGCCGGGAAAGAAAACTGCTTTTTATTCCGCCAGCTGGCCGGTCAGCTCGCCGTCCATGGCGCCGGTGATGCGCACCGGCACGAACTCGCCCGCCTCTACCTCGTGATCGGCGGTGAAATAGATGCGCCCGTCGATATCGGGGCTTTCGGCGTAGCTGCGCCCCACGAACTGCATGGCCTGCTGGTCGAAGCCGTCGCACAGCACCTCGACCACCGTGCCCATGCGGCTGTCGTTGAAATCGTCCATGATGCGGGACTGCACGTCCACCACCAGCTCCGCCCGGCGCTCCGCCTCGGCGGTGTCCACCCGGTTCAGCATCCGCGCCGCCGGCGTGCCCTCCTCCGGGGAGTAGGGGAACACGCCCGCCCGCTCGATGCGCACCTCCCGCAGGAACTCGCACAGCTCCTCGAAGGCGGCCTCGTCCTCGAAGGGCAGGCCGGTGATGAGGCTGGTGCGCAGCACCAGACCGGGGATACGCGCCCGCAGCTTACGAAACAGCGCCAGCAGCTCCGCCTTGTCGCCCCGGCGGTTCATGGCGCGCAGCACCTTGTCGTTGCAGTGCTGGATGGGGATGTCCAGATAGGGCAGCACCTTGTCCTCGGCGGCGATGGTGTCGATCAGCTCGTCGGTGAACTCGTCGGGATAGAGATAGTGCAGCCGGATCCAGTGGAAGTCCAGCTTACACAGCTCCCGCAGCAGCGCCGCCAGCTTTCGCTCGCCGTACAGGTCGATGCCGTAGCGGGTGATGTCCTGGGCGATGACGATGCACTCCTTCACACCTGCGTCAGCCAGCTTTTTTGCCTCCGCCAGCACGTCCTCCATGCGGCGGCTGCGGTATCGGCCCCGCAGGGACGGGATCACGCAGTAGGCGCAGCGGTTATCGCAGCCCTCGGCAATGCGCAGGTAGGCGTAGTGCCCCGGCGTGGTCAGCACCCGGTCGAATTCGTCGATCATGCCGTGGATGTCGGCAAAGCGGCGGGGCGTGCCGCCGGCCATCATCTCCGCAAGCGCCGGCACGATCTCGCCGTAGCTGCCGGTGCCCATGATGCCGTCCACCTCCGGCAGCTCGTCCAGTATCTCCTGCTGGTAGCGCTGGGTGAGACAGCCCGTCACCAGAATTTTGCCCACCTGACCGGCGCTCTTCAGCTCCGCCACGGAGAGAATGGTGTCGATAGCCTCCTCCTTGGCGCTGTCGATAAACCCGCAGGTGTTGATGACCACGGCGTCCGCGCCTGCCGGCTCCTCCAGCAGCGTGTGCCCCGCATCGCGGCACAGCGCCATCATCTGCTCGGTATTCACCAGATTCTTGGCACAGCCAAGGGAAATAAATGCAACCTTCACGTTGTGTACCTCACGTCTCCTCGATCTCCTGCCCCCACTCGTTGAGCACAGGGCGTATATCCTGCCAGGCAAAGCCCCGCCGCTGCAGGGCGGCGGCCAGCCGTCGGCTGTCCTCCGGGGTCATGCCGCGTCCCCGCAGCTTCCCCGCCAGAAATTTCCGTATGGCCTCCTCCGGCGGCGGCAGCTGCTCCAGCGCCGCGTCCCACAGCTCCTTCGGCACGCCCCGGCGGTGCAGCTCCTGCCGCACCCGACCCGCGCCGTAGCCCATGGCCCCGTAGTGCCGGACGATGACCCCGGCGTATCCGGCATCGTCCACCGCGCCCAGCGATTCCAGCCAGTCGGCCGTCTCCTCGGCCTCCTGCTCGGTGGCGCCCTTCTTCGTCAGGCGCCGCTGCACCTCTTTTTTCGACAGCATCTGGCCGGAGGCCATCCGCGCCGCCGTCTGCTTCAGCTCCGACTTTTGCGCCGCCGCCTGTAATTCTACCACAAGCGCCGGCGGTAAGTCCATACCCTTATATAAGCCAAAGCGCAGAAGCTCCGCGCCGGTGATCCGGAGGAGGTCGCCCCCCTCCAGAAACACCAGCACGCGCTCCTGCTTATGCTTGGATTTTTCGATCCGGTCGATGCGCATCAGTCTTCGTCGTCGAAGTCGTCGGCGGACACGTCCACCGCCCGGCCCGCGGCCTTGGCCGCCACGCGGGACTGGCTGCCCATCAGCTTGTGGAAGTTCTCGCGCACCGCTGCCTCCAGCCTGGCCGCCTCGTCGGGATGGTCGCGGAAGTACTGCTTGGCCGCGTCGCGTCCCTGTCCCAGCCGCAGCTCGCCCATGTTGAACCAGGAGCCGCTCTTCTGCACCAGATCCAGCTTCACCGCCAGATCCAGCAGGTCGCCCAGCTTGCTGATGCCCTCGCCGTACATGATGTCGAACTCTGCCTCACGGAAGGGAGGCGCCACCTTGTTCTTCACCACCTTGGCGCGGGTGCGGTTGCCCACCACCTCGCCGCCGGACTTCAGCGTCTCGATGCGGCGCACGTCGATGCGGACGCTGGCGTAAAACTTCAGGGCGCGGCCGCCGGTGGTGACCTCCGGATTGCCGTACATGACGCCCACCTTCTCGCGCAGCTGGTTGATGAAAATGACGATGGAATTGGTCTTGTTGATGATGCCCGTCAGCTTGCGCAGCGCCTGACTCATGAGCCGGGCGTGCAGACCCACGAAGCTGTCGCCCATTTCGCCCTCGATCTCGGCGCGGGGCACCAGCGCCGCCACGGAGTCCACCACCACCACGTCGATGGCGCCGCTGCGCACCAGCGCCTCGGTGATCTCCAGCGCCTGTTCGCCGGTGTCCGGCTGGGAGATGAGCATATCCTCCACGTTGACGCCCAGCGCCTTGGCATAGGTGGGATCCAGCGCGTGCTCGGCGTCCACAAAGGCCACCTCGCCGCCCATTTTCTGTGCCTCCGCCAGCACATGCAGCGCCAGCGTGGTCTTGCCGGAGGACTCCGGCCCGTAGATCTCCACGATACGGCCGCGGGGCAGACCGCCGATACCCAGCGCCAGATCCAGCGACAGGGAGCCGGTGGGGATGGACTCCACGTTCATCGTGCTCTCCGCGCCGTAGCGCATGATGGAGCCCTTGCCGTACATCTTCTCGATCTGCTGCATGGCTGTCTCCAGCGCCTTTTTCTTGTCCGACACCACCGGTGCCGCGGCAACCGTTTCCTTCTTCGCCGCCATAATTCCGTCCTCCTCAGTTGAATATATGTCTATTCTGCGCCCCTTGCTGTCCCGTTTTCAGGACAGTGCTCACAGCTCCTTATGCAGTACGCCTTCCACCACCCGGGGAATGCCGTTCAGGTCGGGGGTGATCTCCAGATCGCCGAAGCCCACGCTCCGCATGATGCGCAGCACCTGATCGGCCTGACCGATGCCCACCTCGAAAAGCAGCCTGCCGCCCACGCGGAGCGCCGCCGTCCACAGCCGGGTGATGTCCCGGTAGAAGTCCAGTCCGTCCGCGCCGCCCTTCAGCGCCAGATGGGGCTCGTAGTCCCGCACCGACACGTCCAGCCCGGCGATGTCCCCGTCGGGGATGTAGGGCGGGTTGGACACGATGCAGTCGAACTCGCCCAGATGCGCCGGGGGCTTCTCCCGCGCGTCCAGCTGCAGGGATACCACGCGCCCCGTCAGGTCGTTGCGGCGGATGTTCTGGCGGCAGACGCGCAGCGCGCCCTCGTCCAGCTCGCCCAGCACCGCATGGCAGTTCGGCGCATTTTTGGCTATTGCCAGACCGATGCAGCCGGAGCCGGCGCACAGATCCAGCACCCGCGGCTCGTCCAGCGTCTTTATACAGGCCAGTGCCCGATCCACCAGCACCTCCGTGTCCGGCCGGGGGATCAGCACGCTCTCGGAGATGTCCAGCGGCAGGCCGTAAAACTCCCACTCGCCGATCAGGTAGGCCACCGGCTCACCGTCCAGATGGCGCTGCGCCAGCCGCCGCACCTGCTGCTCCACCGAGTCGGGCACGTACAGCCGCCCGTCGCGGCTCAGCTCCTCCCGGCTCTTTCCGGAGGCACAGCACACCAGCTCCCGCGACTCCAGCGTGGGGTCGGGCAGTCCGGCACGCAGGAATTGCTGCCGGATATCCAAATACAAGTTGTTATATGTAATTGCCATAATACGTCCCGTATTCGCTTTCTTCCAGTTTTTTCGGGAAAATACGCTCTGCCGGCGGGCGGACAGTGCCCTGCCGCGGCTGTCACCAGTTGTCTTTGCCCTGCTGCTCCGGAATGACCAGCTTCATGGCTTCGATGGCCACCTCGATCATGGAGTCGTCCGGCTCATGGGTGGTAAAGTTTTGCAGCCACATGCCGGGGGCGGACAGAATACGCGTCACCACGTTGTCATGGGCGCCCACCAGCCGGTTGAACTCGTAGGTCACGCCCACCACGGGAACCAGCAGCAGCAGCTTCACGCCCACGCGCACCCAGATGCTCTGCCAGTTGATGTAGGGAAACACCAGACTGGACACGATGATGGACACGATGACCACCACGAACAGGAAGCTGGTGCCGCAGCGGGGATGGTGCCGGGGCTGGATGCGGACGTTCTCCACCGTCAGCGGCAGACCCGCCTCATAGCAGAAAATGGTCTTGTGCTCCGCGCCGTGGTAGCAGAACACCCGGTACACGTCCTTCTGCTTGGAGCAGAGGATCATGTAGGTCAGCAGCACCGCGATCTTCACCACGCCCTCGATGAGGTTGTGTATGGCCGGGCTGGCGGCGTGGAACAGCCCCGCGATGAACGTGGGCAGCAGCATGAACAGCACCAGCATCAGCCCGATGCTGAGCACCACCGAGAACGCCACGATCAGCGATTGCAGCTTGTCCGCCGGAATGTGCTCGTCCAGCCACTTGTCCAGCTTGCCCGGCTCCGCGTTCTCATCATCCGGAAAGTAGTCCGCCGAGAACATCAGTGCCTTCACGCCGGTAATCATGGAGCTGATGAACGTCACCGCGCCCCGCAGGATGGGGATGCCCAGAATGGGGTATTTATCCTTAACGAATTTCCGCTCCGTGACCTTTGTCACCAGTCCCTCCGGCGAGCGGACGACGATGGCGTCCTTCTCCGGCCCGCGCATGAGGATGCCCTCGATCAGCGCCTGCCCTCCGATACTGGTGCGGAAACCGCCCTTCTTTTTCTCCATAGGTCTGCTAAATTCCTTTCTGTCGCAAGCATAGCACAATTGTTTCAAAAATGCAACACCTGTTCGATTTTATTTTCACTTTTTTCGGTCGCTGTTACAGCGCCGCCTCTGTCTGCTTTTTCAGCGGCAGGTATACCGTTACCACGGTGCCGCCGCCCTCGGCATTGGCGATCTCCAGCCGTCCGCCGTGGCGCTGCACGATCTCGTCGCACACCGCCAGACCGATGCCGCTGCCTCTGGCCTTGGAGGAGCCCTTGTAGAACTTCTGCTTCACATAGGGCAGCTCCGCCTCCGGGATGCCGGGGCCGAAGTCCCGGATGGTGATCACGTATTCCCCGTCCCGCTGGGTCAGGTGCACGGTGATGCGCTTGCCGCTGCCGCCGTGCTTGGCGGCGTTGTCCAGCAGATTGCAGAACACCTGCTTCAGCCGCTCCGGGTCGCCGGAGATGACCTCGCTGTACTCTGCCCGGTCGCTGGAATACTCCAGCGCGATGCCGTCCTGCCGGAACAGCTCCCGGTAGCTGTACACCGCGTCCTCCAGCTCCGCCTGCAGGTCGGTGTCCTCCACCTGTAAGGTGAAGCGGCCGTCCTCCAGCCGGGAGAATTGCAGCAGCTCCTCCACCATGTTGGTCAGGCGGCGGGACTCCTTCACCATGATCTGCACGCCGCGCTTGAGCTGCTGCACATCGTTGGACTCGTCCTCCAGCAGCGTCTCGCCCCAGCCGTTGATGGCCGTCAGCGGTGTGCGCAGCTCGTGGGACACGGAGGAGATGAACTCGGATTTCATCCGCTCGCTCTCGCCGATCTTCCGGGACATGTCGTTGATGTTGTCCACCAGCTCGCCCATCTCATCGGAGTATTTGTTGGGTATCTGCACGCCGTAGCTGCCGCCGGAGATGCGCTTGGCCGCCTCCGACACCGCCGACACCGGCGCCACCACGTTGTTGATGAAGATCATGCTGGACAGGACGATCAGCCCCACCACCGCCACCATGACGCCGGCCACCAGCAGCACCGTCAGCAGCACCTGCCGGTCGATGTTCCCGATGGCGGTAACATAGCGCATGACGCCCACCACCTGCCCGTTGAATTTCAGCAGGCTGGACGCCGCCATGATCCGCTCGCCGGTGACGGCGTCGCGCCCCACGTAGTCCTTCACCTCGCCGCTTTCGATGGCGCTGTATATTTCGTCCGTTCCGGGATAGGTTCCCACGGTAACGCCCCGGGTGGTGACCTCCACCCGCCCGGAGCTGTTGAGGAATTGCAGCTCGATCCGGTCGCCGTCATCGAAGGCGGCGGCGTAGACCGTGGCGCTGCGGTAATACTCCCGGTAGCTGGTCATCACATAGGTGTTGAAATAGTCCGCGCCGGCGGCGGCCTTCGCCCGCAGGGTGGAGCGGGCGCTGTTGTAGTAGTTGCTGGCAAAGCCCACGGAGATGAGCACGCCCACCAGCAGCAGTATCACCAGCACGGGCCCCATGCTGCCGGTCAGCCACCGGCGCTTCAGGCCCTGTACCTTTTTCACTTTTTTTGCCAAGGTGAGCATCTCCTTTCGGGCAGAATGCTGCGCAGCGGGACGACAGGACGCTTCTGCATCAAAAGTGCAAAACGAAGGGTTCAGAAACGGATTGCCACGCCAGTGTGTACCCCAAGGGCACTTGCTTCGCGGCGCGCACTGGCTCGCAATGACAGATTTTTTTGACAGTCCCGGATTTTTTCCCCAGACGGGGCATCGCGGGACAGTGAGAGATCTTTCGTCAGGACGAGGCGCGGAGGCGCTGGCGTACCGTGTGTACGTCAAGCCGACGCCCATGTAATACGTGGATTTTTTCTCCAGACGAGGCACGGTGGGACAGTGAGAGATTTTTCGTCAGGACGAGGCGCGGAGGCGCTGGCGTACCGTGTGTACGTCAAGCCGACGCAACGAAGTACTGGCGGAAAAGATCCGCTGTCACAGGCCCCACTTGTAGCCGAAGCCCCAAATTGTAGTAATAAAGGTCGGATTCGTGGCGTTGTCCTCTATCTTCAGCCGCAGGCGGCGGATGTTCACGTCCACGATCTTCAGCTCGCCGAAGTAGTCGTGACCCCAGACCATGTCGAGGATCTCCTCGCGGGAGAGCGCTTTGCCGGGGTTCTCCATGAACATCTTCATGATGGCGTACTCCACCTGGGTGAGCTTGATGCGCTGGCCGTTCTTCTCCAAGGTACGGTTGCGGGTATTCAGGAGGAAGGGCGGCTGGTTGATCTCGCCGGCCTCCACGGCAGCGCCGCCGCTGCGCCGCATGAGGGCGTCCACGCGGGCGGTAAGCTCCGCGGGGGAGAAGGGCTTGGTGACGTAGTCGTCGGCGCCGGTCATGAGACCGGTGACCTTGTCCATCTCCTGAGAGCGGGCGGTGAGCATGATGATGCCGATGGCGGCGTTGGTGGCGCGGATGCGGCGGCAGACCTCAAAGCCGTCGATGCCGGGCAGCATGATGTCCAGCAGCGCCACGCGCACGTCGCTGTGCAGCTTCAGCTTTTCCAGCGCCTCCTCGCCGCTCTCCGCCTCGACCACCTCATAACCGGCGCGGCGCAGATTGATGACGATAAAGCTGCGGATGCTGGATTCGTCCTCCAGTACCAGTACCTTTTTCATTGAGTCCCCTCCTTGTCAGTTGCTCCATGTGCCCACGATGAGGCTGAAGCTGCGGCGCAGCAGATCCTCATCCATGCCGTAATAGGCGCCGGCGTCGTACAGCTCACCGGCGTAGACGGTGGCTGTCTGGCGGCGCAGGACGATGCGTTTGCCGAGACGTCCCCGGTTCTCCCGGTTTTCGCCGGTGATGGTGTAGATGCTCAGCACGGGGTCGCCGTTGATGTTGAGATTCAGCTGGTTTTCGTTGCTGATGCTGCCGGTGACCGCCTCCACGTTCCAGTCCCACCAGCTCTCCGGTATGTTCAGATACCAGCCGCAGGACAGGCTGTGGTACGTCTCTGCCGCCACGGACAGCTCGCCGTCGCCGCTGCAGCGCATCCAGCGCACCAGCCCGTCGGTCTGTTCGCCCGACCAGGAGGGATCCGGGTCGGGTATCTCGATGCTGCCGTCGCCGTCAATATCCTGGGGCGACAGCTGGCGGTAGGCAAAGACCGCGTTGGACACGCCGGTGCTGCTGCCGGTCAGCGCCAGATTCACCAGCCCCAGCTCAGAGCGGAACACCAGAATGTCCGTGACCGCCATGCCCTGCTCGTCCACACCGGTGATGAACAGTGCCGGCGTGTCGGCGTCCACCCGTCCGCTGACCATGCTGCCCCGGTTCAGGGACGCCATGCTGCTGGACAGCACGCAGCGGTAGGCCACGCCCATCTGCTCGTCCTGCCAGCCGTAGAATTCCGCCACCGACTGGCTGTTGCCATCGGTGCGCAGCACCAGCAGACTGGGCATGCCGTCGCTGTTCAGATCCTGCATGGTAAAGCGGTTGTAGCCGCTGGACATGAGCACCACCGGCTCCCGCTCCACGGTGTACACCGCCACAGTCTGTACCTCGGCGCTGATGCGCCAGCCCACGATCAGCTCCCGGCGGCCGTCGCCGTTGAGATCCTGATAGTACACGCTGTCGATGGCGCTGCCGCTGCTCTCGATGGTGCAGAAGCGGGTGTATGTCCCGTCCTCCAGACGGAATACAAATATTTTCAGGGGCTTTTCGTCGCTGCTCATACGGAAAAAGGCCAGCGCCTCCTGCTGTCCGTCGCCGTCCAGATCCACCATCTGGACGGACTGGATGTTCCGTCCGCCGGTAGGCGAGGCGTACTCGTAGCCCTGGGCGATCAGGTCGTCCAGTTCCTTTGTCAGCCCTGTATACTCCTCCGCCATGCGGGGCAGGGTGAACAGCTCCTCCACCGAGGCATCGGAAAAGCCGCACCCGGTCAGCAGCGCCGCCAGCAGCGCCGACAGACCCGTCAGCAGGATATATCGTTTCACACGCCGCAGCATGGCACTCCCTCCTCTCGCCCGGCCTATTCTTACGCAGATATCATACCACATCTTCCTCTGTTTTGGTAGTGGGATTTTGTAAATTTACAAAAAGCGGGCGCCCCGCGGGCGTCTCAGGCGATCGGAAAAGCCTGTCATTGCGAGGAGTACCCCAAGGGCACTTGCTTCGCGGCGCGCAGCGACGCGGCAATCCGTTCTTTCCTGCAAGGAGACGGATTCCCACGCCAGTGACGCGGTCACTGGCTCGGAATGACAGGAAGCGGGACGGCCGGGACGCCGTCCCCTACAACGGCTCACCGCACCCGTCCGCAGGGGGACGATGCCCACACATCGTCCCGCCAGACAAATGCGCATTCTGCGGCGGGACACATGGGTCCCGCCCTACAGGGTACGCCGGTCATGCAGGACGGGACGTCGGGGCGCCGTCCCCTACAGCGGCTCACCGTACCCGTCCGCAGGGGGACGATGCCCACACATCGCCCCGCCGATATTTGTGACCGAACAGGCTCTTTGACAGGCTGAGAGGCAGGCGCAAGCGCCTGCCTCTCCGTTGTATCCGTTGTACGGTTATTTACTTGGCGTTCTTGGCGGCCTCACGACCGGCGCGGAAGGCCTTCAGATTCAGCTCCTTGACCTTGGCGGGCACCGTCTCGGCCACGATCTGCTCCCAGTCGATATCCGGGCAGCCCAGGGAGTCGCACATGGCGCCGAACAGCACCACGTTCATGCACTTGGGATTGCCCAGCTGGATGGCGATGTCGCTGGCGGGCACGGCGATGGTCTTGAAGTTCTTCTGCATGGCCTCGATGCAGCCCTGCGGATACTCCTCAGCGCCGGAGGCGATGGTGGTGGACTTGATGGCGTAGTCATTGATGACCGCCACGCCGTTGGGGTTCAGGAATTCCGCATAGCGGACGGCTTCCATCTTCTCCAGCGCCACCATGATGTCCGCCTCGCCCTTGCCGAACACGGGGCCGTAGACCTTCTTGCCCCAGCGCACCTGGGTGGACACGGAGCCGCCGCGCTGCGCCATGCCGTGTACCTCGCTCTGCTTGACATCGTAACCGGCCTTCATAAAGCCGTTGGACATGATCTTGGAGATCAGGATCGCGCCCTGACCGCCCACGCCTACCAACAGGCAGCTTTTCACATCGTTCATGTTACTTCTCCTCCTTTTCGATGGCATCAAACGGGCAAGCCTGCGCGCAGACGGTGCAGCCCACGCACTGGGTGCGGTCGATGAACGCCTTGCCGTTCTCCATGGAGATGGCGGGGCAGCCCACCTTCAGGCAGCTCTTGCAGCTCTTGCACTTGTCGGTGTTGACCACGCACATACCCAGATCCTGCTTCACGCGCTTGATCAGCAGGCAGGGACGGCGGGTGACGATAGCGGGATGCTTGCCCTCGTTGAGCGCGGCCACCGCCTCGTCCACGGTCTTCTTCATGGCCGTCAGATCCTGGGGATCCACGGTAAAGACAGGGGCGAAGCCATAGGCCTCCAGCACCTTTTCCACGCTGATCATGGGAGCGGGCTCGCCCATCAGGGTGAAGCCCGTGCCGGGGTTCTCCTGGTGGCCGGTCATGCCGGTGATGCGGTTATCCAGCACGCAGGGGATCATGCGGCCGTTGTTGTAGATGATCTCGGCCGCGCCGGTCATGCCGGAGTGGAAGAACGTGGAGTCGCCCATGACGCCGAAGACCACCTTATCGGTGACGCCCTCGCGCTGGAAGGACTTGGCCATGCCCATGCCGGCGGAGAAGCCGCCGCCCATGCAGATGCACACGTCCATGCAGTTCAGCGGCGCGGCGGAGCCCAGGGTATAGCAGCCGATATCGCCGGTGACCACATAGCTCTTATTCTTGGACAGGGTATAGAAGAAGCCGCGGTGGGGACAGCCGGGGCACAGTGCAGGAGGACGCTTGGCCACCTTCACCTCGTCGATGGTCTTGTAGTCCGCCTTGACGCCCAGCACGCGCTCGCGCACCAGCTCGGTGTTCAGCTCATACAGCTTGCCGGTCAGCTCCTTGCCGACGCAGTCGATGCCGGCGGCCTTGATCTGATCCTCCATGAACGGATCCAGCTCCTCGATGACGTACAGCTTCTCCACCTTGGCGGCGAAGTCGCGGATCAGATCCATGGGCAGCGGATAGGTCAGGCCCAGCTTCAGGAAGGACGTGCCCTCGGGGAACACCTCCTTGGCGTACTGGTAGCTGATGGAGGCGGTGATGACACCAACCTTGCCGTCGCCCAGTTCCACCTTGTTCAGACCGTTCTCCAGGGCGCGGGTGCAGCCGTACTCGGCCAGCTTCACCAGGCGCTCCTCCACGATGGGGTGGTTCAGGTAGGCGTTGGCGGGGGCGCAGACGTACTTACGGGTGTTGCGGGCATAGGCGGGGGCCACGTGCTCCACACGCTCGCCCAACTCCACCAGGCCCTTGCTGTGACAGACGCGGGTGGTGGTGCGGTACAGAACGGGAGTGTCGAACTCCTCGGAGATCTCGCAGGCCAGGCGGACGAAGTCCTTGCACTCCTGGGCGTCGCTGGGCTCCACCATGGCGATCTTGGCGGCGCGGGCGTAGTGGCGGTTGTCCTGCTCGTTCTGGGAGGAGTGGCAGGAGGGATCGTCGGCGGTGACGACCACGTAGGCGCCGTTGACGCCCATGTAGCCGGCGGTGAACAGGGGGTCGGCGGCCACGTTCAGGCCCACCATCTTCATGGTGCAGAAGGAACGGGAGCCGGCCACGGACGCGCCGTAGGCCACCTCGGTGGCGACCTTCTCGTTGGGGGCCCACTCGCAGTACACGTCCTTGCCGTACTGGGGCAGGTTCTCCAGGATCTCGGTGCTGGGGGTTCCGGGATACGCGGAACAGACCTTGATACCGGCTTCGTAGACGCCGCGGGCGGTGGCCTCGTTACCGGACATCAGATGTTTCATAGCAGTTTCCACCTTTCTTGTCTTTTTCCTCTTATTTCCACTTGCAAATCAAAAACGGTTTATCTATATTCCTGCCGGAATATCAGATCAATACTGGCCGGCCTCCTGCTGGCCGCGGAGGACCCGGAGGGCACCCTCCGCCAGGGAGCGCATCTCCTCCTCGCCGGGCAGGCGGATGATGGGCGCGATCTTGCCCACATAGGCGGTGATGTCGTCGCAGAAGAAGTCCTCGTAGGCCATGCCGGCGGTGTAGACGATGGCGTCCACGTCAAAGTGCAGCACGGCGGCCATGGCACCGATGTCCTTGGCCAGCTGGTAGACCAGGGCCTGATAGGCCTCCACGGCCTTGGGGTCGCCCTCCACCACCTTGGCGCAGACCACGCGGAAGTCAGTGGTGCCCAGGTAGGAGAACATACCGGCGCGGCGGCCGAAGGTACGCTTGACCTCGTCCTTGGTCTTGCCGGAGAAGCAGTAGCTGATGAGCTGGTTCACCGGCAGGCCGCCGGCGCGGTCCATGCCCATGGCACCCTCGTCCTTGACGTTGCACACGTCCACCACGCGGCCGTGCTGGTGCGCGCCCACGCTGACGCCGCCGCCCAGGTGGCAGACGATGAGGTTCACGTCCTCATACTTTTTGCCCAGTTTCTCGGCAGCCTTGCGGCCCACGGCCTTGTGGTTCAGGGCGTGGAACTGGCACAGACGGCGGAACTCGGCAAAGCCGGTGTAGTGCGCCACCTCGGTCATCTCGTCCACGCAGACCGGGTCCACAAAGAAGGCGGGAATGCCCACCATGTCGCCCAGCTTACGGGCCAGGTAAGCGCCCAGGTTGGAGGGATGCTCGCCGTAGGGTGCGGCCTCTACGTCGGCCATGACCTTGTCGTTGACGGCGTAGGTGCCGGAGGGAATGGCCCGGTACAGACCGCCGCGGCCGCAGACGGCGGCAAAGTCGGACAGCTTATAGCCAGCCTCGGTGACGGCCTTGAGAATGGCCTCCTTGCGGTAGTCCGCCTGGTCGATGACCCGGGGGAAGCGGTCCAGCTCCTCGGCGGAGTGGTCGATGGTCACTTTGAAGAGCTGTTCCTCGTCCTCGAACACCGCGATCTTGGTGGAGGTTGCGCCGGGGTTGATGATCAACAGCTTCATAGTTTCTCTCCTTCTCTGTCACGCCCGGAGGGCGGTTTTCGTTAAACTTTTCACCGAACCACTCGGTGATTATACTTTATTATGGCACCGCCGATCCGGGATGTCAACGGCCTTTTGCGTTTTTTCAAAAGCTCGTCGTTTCGCACAAAAAAACACCGTGAACGCTGTTGAA
>ERZ857745.1516-NODE-1516-length-28463-cov-6.682097_pt1 | contig 28463 bp, 29 predicted proteins | sample MGYA00519699_ERZ857745 | MGnify/ENA primary metagenome ERZ857745 (study PRJEB31778, sample SAMEA3449357) | human gut metagenome | biome: human gut; feature: human-associated habitat; material: faeces | place: United Kingdom | collected 2010/2012 ...
GACCCCGGCGTGGCGGACATGCCGCTGGCTGATTTTCTGAAGGTGCTCGACGAGGAGGTGACGCCCCACGTCGATCCGGCCGACGTGCTGGTCATCTTCTCGGGCGGCGAGGTGCTCGTTCGCGCGGACCTGGAGGAGGCGGGCGCCGAGGTCACGCGCCGCGGCTACCCGTGGGGCATGGTGACCAACGGCATGGCCCTGACCCCGGAACGTTTCGGCCGTCTGCTCGACGCGGGGCTGAAATCGGTTTCGGTGAGCCTCGACGGTTTCGAGCGCGAACACAACTATATCCGCGGGAATCCCCGCAGTTACGACCGCGCGCTGGAGGCCGTGCGGATGATCGTGCGCGAACCCTCGCTGTCGTACGACGTGGTCACCTGCGTCACGGGGGCGATGGTCCCGCAGCTGGAGGCCTTCCGCGACATGCTCCTTTCGGAGGGGGTGCGCCACTGGCGGCTCTTCTCGATTTTCCCGATGGGGCGTGCCAAGAACGACCCGACGCTGCGGATGACCGACGCCCAGTTCCGGGAGATGCTGGAGTTCATCCGCCGCACGCGGCAGGAGGGCCGGATCGAGGTCAGCTATGCCTGCGAAGGCTTCCTGGGCGGTTACGAGGCCGAGGTCCGCGACCATTTCTACCAATGCGCCGCGGGTGTTTCGGTGGCTTCGATCCGTGTCGACGGGGCCATTTCGGGGTGCACGTCGATCCGCGCCAACTACCATCAGGGAAACATCTACCGGGATCGGTTCTGGGACGTGTGGCAGAACCGCTTCGAGCCGTTCCGCGACCGCGAATGGGCGCGCAGGGGCGAATGCGCCGATTGCTCGATGTTCCGCTACTGCCAGGGCGGCGGCATGCACCTGCGGGGCGACGACGGCGAATTGCTCTACTGCCACTACCACCGGCTGTGACCGTTCAGAGATGGTTCAGATAGCCCCGCCGGACCAGGTCTTCGTCGTTTTCGCACGGATAGGCCTGCCCGTCGGCCATTACGTACAGCCGGTCGGCAATGCCGGTCACGTGGCGGTACATGTGGTCGGTGAGCAAAATCCCTTTCGTGGCCTTTTCCTGCCGGATGAGTGTTTGGAGCGTTGCAACGTGCAGGGGTGCAATCTGCGAGAACGGTTCGTCGAGCAGGATGAACCGGGCCGGGCTGCGCAGGATGATGAAACATTCCAGAATCCGCTGTTCCCCGCCCGACAGCTCCCCGATGCGGGTTCCGCGCAGGGGAATGAACTCCGGAAACCACCGTTCCAGGTCTTCCCTTTGCAGCCCGAAATCGCCGAGCGCGCGTTCCAGCCGCAACCATCCGGGAATGAACGGATGCTGCGGAAGGTAGCGAATCTCCTTTTCGGTAAACCGTCTGTGCCATTTCCCGTCGATGCGCATCGAGCAGAATCCCGCTTTCAGCGACCCCGACAGAATCTTCATCAGGCAGCTTTTTCCGCATCCGTTGCGCCCGAGCACAGCCGTCACGCCGCCTGTTTCGACGAGCAGGTAAACACCCGAGAGAATGCGCCGTTCGCCGAACGCCAGCTCTGCGGAGTCGATTTCGAGAATATGTTTTTCAGCGGGCGGCATGCAGCAGGGCGGCGGAATAGTTCAGCAAAAGACAGCATAACCCGAAATCCACCGCGCAGCTTACGCCCAGCAGTGTTCGGCGGCGGATGCCGAGGTTGCGGTAATAGTAGAATTCATCGGAATAGCGCGGGATGATCCACACGTAGAGGAAAAGCGGGTAAATCAAGGCCTTTCCCAACAGCAGGGCCGGGACGATCGGCGTTCCGTGGACCTTGGCGACCCATGCCAGAGCGAGGCTCGCCGCTCCGCAGAAGAGGAGCATCGCCGAGCGGTAGAAGCGGAGTATGAGCAGCAGTTTGGCGGTCATTGTCTGTAAACATGAAAAAACGGGCGGCCGCAAAACCGGATTGCATCCGGGGCGGTTGCGCCTCCTGGCCCGTGAAAGCGTCGTTGCGGCATCAATATACGAAAAAAATCGGTCTCTTGTTCCGGAAGCCGGGATTTTCCGCCGCCGGGGCGGGCCGGGCGCTGCGAGGCGGCCGCGATCGTCCGCTGCGGGGCTTTTGAGTCCGGTCCGTTATTTTTGAAGAATGTTTTTTCGGAAATAATTTTGTCTTTTCGGATTTTAAACTTATCTTTGTGCGCTCTTAAAACGATAAGGGCACTTGTTCGGGGTGTAGCGCAGTCCGGTTAGCGCGCCAGCTTCGGGAGTTGGAGGTCGCTGGTTCGAATCCAGTCTCCCCGACAAATTGTAAAAGGTTTAGAATGAGGAATCTCATTTTAAACCTTTTCTGCATATATCCCGCTCTTTATCGGCCGGGGGCCCGTTTTCGCTCTCTATTCGGCCGGAATATACGCATCGGCTCCGGCCGCAGGCGGAGTTGCTTCGCTTGTCGAACCGGCTGCTTCCGCAGCTTTTTCCGAAGACTCCGTCCCGTGCGACCGCAATGGGATTTGTGTCCGTCGCCGTATCCGTTGCCTTGCCGGTTCCCGCCGCTTCTCTGCCGGGGCGGATGCGGCCATGTGTCGAATCCGCCTGAACATTCCCGGCGATATCCTGCATCCGTCACGGCATCCGATTCCGTATTCAGTTCTGTATCCGCCCCGGCATCCTACTCTGTATCTGTTCCTGCATGCGTTCCTGCATTCGTCTCGGTATCCGATTCCGTATTTGTCCTTGCATCTGTCTCGGCCTCCGTCCCCGCATCTGTACCAGCCCCTGCGTCAGTTCCTGCTCCCGCGTTGCCGTCGTCCGCTTCGACCTTCACGGTCTCGCCGTCCACTTCGAGGGCGATCGTGTAACGGTCGCGGCCCGCGTAATTCGGCAACGCCAGCGAATCCATCGTCTGCACCCGGAACGCCGGAGCCGTCGCGCCGTGCGTGGACTGCATGTAGTCGGTCAGCGCCTTGTTGCGTGCGGCCATCATGCGGGCCAACTGTCCGGCGGCTTTTTCGCGGTAGAGCGCCAGCGCCTTGTCGTCGGCCGAAAGTCCCTGCGGCGAAATTCCCCGCTGGGCGAGCAGCGAATCGGCAAAGGCCATGATCGCCGGAGTGCGGATGTCGGTCTGCTGGATCTTTTCGTATTCGAGCATCGACATCGGCTGGCGGCCGGTCGTGTCGGCGCTCTTCAGATGCTCGGCATAGGCCATCCGGAGCGCGCCGGCCGCCTGCCGGGGCAGGGCGCGGCGCATGTTGACGCGCTGCGTCAGGACGATGTGCATTTCGGGCTTGTCCTGCAACGCCTGCGCGATCTTGTCCAGCGAAGCGTACTGCTCCGACGTGAAGACGTATTGCAGCGGGTCGATATTGATGTATTCGAGGTTCTCCTTGTTGCCCGACAGGAACGAGAAGGGCGCCGTCACGACTTTCAGCAGTACGTTGCCGATCGCCTTCAGCACGATCTTGCGGTAGGAGAACTCCGGCGAATCGAGACTCCCCTTGACCGGAAGGTCCATCTTCACATGGCCTTTCTTGTCTTTCAGGACGTATAGCCCCTGTTTGAGCGGAATATTCATCTCGGCCTTGATCTCCCTGCGTTTTTTGTCCACCTTCGGTTCGAACATGTCGAGGTGGTTGGTGCCGTCGAGGTAGCGGTTGCGGATTACGTTCTGGCTGCGGAACGTGAGGTTGCCCTTGGTCAGCGGATATGCCGTGTAATGTTCGCAGTAGGGACCGAAGTCGCGCAGGTCGAGGTTGGTGAGCCAAAGCGTGATGTTCTGGTTGTTCATGTCGTCGAGCGTCCCTTCCCAGCGCAGCTTCGCCGAGCCGGTCTTCTGCATCCGCGCATCGACGGTCATGCTGTTGCGCTTCGAGGGGGCGAAATCGCGGCTGCGCATGCGGATTTCCGAGACGGTATATTCGAACGGGCGGTGCATCGTCAGGTCGCGCACCGTGACGCGGCCGTTCGTGATTTCGAGGTCGGCGATCCGGTGCGTCGGACTCGGCGTCGCGCTTCCCGCAGTGTCGGACGTCGTGATTTCAGCCGCCGGGGCGGGATTCGCAGCAGTCGGGGCAGGCACGGCAGACGTCGTGATTTCAGCTGCCGGAGCGGGGGCTGCTTCCGGAGCGGGATTCGTTGCCGCAGAGGCGGAAACGGTGGTCGGCGAAGCGGTTTCTGCCGCCGGGGATTTCATCAGAGCGGCGAGATTATTACCTTCGGGCGTCATTTCGAACAGCGCCGAGAGTCCCGAAACGTAGATGCGGTCGAAGACGAAGCGCATTTTGCCCAGATCGCCCTCGGCGAGTTTTACGCCCAGCGTATCGACGCCCGCCACGGGCCGCTGCTGCCGGTCGCGCAGGGCGAAGCCCGCCAGCGAAGCCGTACCCTCGGTCGTGAGCGAAAGCAGATGTTGCGTATTGCCGCGCAGGCGGCTGTCGGCCGACAGGCGGCCGTCCACGGCCGTGACGTCGAGCGACTGCCGGAAATAGGGCAGCGTGCCCGCCAGTGCGAAATCCTGCAGCCGGATTCCGATGTCGAATTCCGAGCTTTCGATGTTGTAGCCCACGTCGGTCGAGAGCGAACCGCCCTCGGCGAAGTTGAGCACGGCCCCGACGTCGGTTTTCTCGCCGGAGAAATAGACGCCCGGAATATGCAGGTTCAGGTCGTTCATGCCCCACTCGGCATCGAGCGCGAGGTCCTTGTAAAAGACCCTGCCGTTGCGGATCGAGATGTCGTAAATCCCGATTTCCCACGGCTTCGAGGTTTTTTCGGGCGTTGCGGCGACGGCTGTCGTGTCGCCCGCGAAGCGGGCTGTGATGTCATCGAAACTGAAGGCGTTGCCCCGCTGGTAGATCTTCACGTCGGGACCTGCGAACGAGATTTTTTTCACGAGCACACGGTTTCCCAGCAGCGGCCATAGCCGCATGCGCATCTCGAAGCTGTCCAGTCGGAAAAACGTCGTCGAATCTTCGCTTCCGCCGATGCGGAGTCCTTCGATGCGCAGGCGTCCGGTGAAAATGTTCATCCGCAGCCGCTCCATGCGGATCGAGCGGCCGATCAGTTCGCGGTCGTGTTTCTCGATGTAGTTCTTGGCTACGGGCGAAACGGCGATCGCAGCTATGACGATCAGCACGGCCAAGACGGCCGCGGCGATCAGCGTAATTTTAATCCATTTCTTCAGGGTTCGTTCTGTTTGTGGTCAGTGCGGCATCCGGGAAATCCTCCGCAGCCGCCTTGTGTCGTATCGTTTTCATTTCAGGTTTACGCGATCTTCCGCGAAGCCTCCCATCTTACGTCCGGGCGTTCGGAAGCCGACCCGAACGCTGTCGGAGAGCTGTCAGCATGTTGTCGGACCGCTTTCGGAGAGCCGCCAGCCCCCTGTCGCATGCTTCCGGGCGGCTTCGGGACCTCCGCCGGAAATCAGGCCGTGCGGTTGGCGGCTGCGTTCGGGAATCTCCCTCCCCTGCGATCCCTCAGCGCGTTATCTCCTCGAACAGATGCCCGAAATCCTCTCCCGGCGCGGGCATGTAGACGGCGAAGCCCAGCGCCTGCGCGGCGTCAACGTTCTTCCGGCCGTCGTCGATGAAGAGCGTTTCGGAGGGGATCACGCCGCTGTCGGCGATCACCTTGCGGAAAATCGCCTCCGAAGGCTTCAGCTCGTGCAGTTCGTACGAAAGGTATATCTTGTCGAAATAGTCGTCCATCGTATGCCCGTCGGCCGTAAACGCGCCGCGGATGGCGACCATCGCCGCCGGGTTGTTGTTCGAAAGCACATAGGTGCGGACGCCCGCCTCGCGCAGACGCATGATCTGCCGCAGTTTGGCGACCGGAATCCCCACCAGAAATGCGCTGTACGCCGCCGCGATTTCGGAATCGGTCACTTCGGGCCGCCCGTCCAGCCGGCGCATCTCGTCGCAGGCTTCGCGGAACGAAATGTCGCCCCGCTCCAGCCGGCCGATCATCTCGGCGGGATAGTAGGGATTGATAAGGTCGGCGACACGGGGCATGCCCAGTGCGCGGAACGCGGCGGTGCAGCGCTCGATGTCGAGGTCCACGAGGACGCCGCCGAGGTCGAATATTACGTTTTTGATCTCATTCATAAGCTGTTGTGATTTTTGTTCTTGCACGGCCTGCCGTTACGGCCGCCGTTTTGCCGGCCGTTGCATCTGCTATTCCGCCAGCCGCTCGGCTGCCGATCGTGGCAGACTGCGGGCCGTGTTATTTCTGGAATCGCATCGTGAACCTGCGGATCGGCCGCAGCACCCACATCGGCAACGCTTTGCAAAGGGGAATCCACGCCCGGTTCCACCAGTCGGGCACAATGCAGCGGCGGCCCCGCCACAAAGCCAGCAATCCCCGCCGCGCGCAGTTGTCGGGCGTGATAAGCACGCCGAGCCGTTTGCCGATGCGCTGCCAGCGGGGCGTCAGCCCGTAGAGGTCGGTCGCCACGCCTGCCGGACAGACCGCCGTGACGCGGATGCCGCGGTCGCGCACCTCCTTGGCGAAAGCCACCGAGAACGACCGCATGTAAGCCTTCGACGCGCTGTACAGCGCCAGTCCCGGAAACGGCATCCACAACGAGTAGGAGGACATGTTGAGAATGTGCCCCCGCACCCCGCGGCGAACCATGTCGGCGGCGTAGAGACGGCATAGCTGCGAGACGGTCAGGTCGTGCAGCAGGATGATGCGTTCGATACGCTCGGCGGGCGTCGTCAGGATGTCGCAGAACGAGAAAATGCCCGCGTTGTTTATCACCACGTCTATTTCGATCCCTTCGGCCGCTGTCCGGTCGTGCAACTCCTGCGCCGCCCCGACCCGCGCGAGGTCCATCGGCATGACCCGGACTTCGGGAAAGGATGCGGAAGCGTTCGCCCCCGCCGCACGGCGTATCTCTCCGGCCACGGCTTCGAGCGGCGCGGCGTTGTTGCCGACGATCACCAGCCGGTAGCCCAGCGCCGCCAGCCGCAGGGCGTAACAGCGTCCGATGCCCGATCCGGCTCCCGTCACCAGCGCCCATGCGCTTCCCGGCCGGACTTCGCCGCGCTTCATCCGCCGGGAATGCCGTGCCGTCTCCTGCCCGGTGCGGATGCCCGGCGCCGTTCCCGTCGTCTCTTGCACGGTGCCGGTGTCCGGCGCGCCTTCGCCGGGCATATGTCCCGATTGCTTGTCCATCGGGTTTGTGTCGTTCTTATGTTCCATGTTTACGGCAGTTTTGCCAGCTCTTCGCGGATTTTGCGCGGCAGGTCGCCGCAGTGCTTGCAGCACTTCATGTCCACCGAGTACATGCGCGCGATGCAGTAGTTGCGGTGGTCGCACTCGCTGCGGGTCGCGGCGTCGCCCTCCCGAAGCTTGTTGACGAACGCAGGGTCGTTGACCAGCGCCCGCGCCATCTGCACCAGTTCGAATCCCGCGTCCAGCGCCCTGTCGATGCCTTCGCGGCTCACCAGCCCGCCCACATAGACCAGCGGGCACTTCAGCTCGGCGCGGAACTTCTTGGCGTCCTCCAGAAAATAGCACTCCTCGAACGGGAACTGCCGGATCATCCACGGCCCGCACCAGCGGATGAAGTAACGCAGCCACAGCGGCGAGTAGTAGCTCATCGTGTAGATCGGAATCAGCCCCCGCATCACGGCCATCGGGGCCTTCGACACGAATCCGCCCGACAGCACGATGCCGTCCACACCGAAACGCTCGATCTCGCGGGCGATTTCGAGACTTTCGGGGATTTCGATGCCGCCCTTGAATCCGTCGTACATGTTATGCTTCACCAGCACGGCCGTCCCGGTCTGCGCCGCGGCCTCCATGACCTCCTCCAGACACATCCGCATGAAACGCATGCGGTTTTCGAGCGATCCGCCGTACTCGTCGCGGCGGCGGTTGGTGTAGGGCGAAAGGAACTGCGAAATCAGGTAGCCGTGCCCGGCGTGTACCTCCACCGAGTCGAATCCCGCGTCGTGGGCCGTATGGACGGCCCGCCCGAAGTCGCGGGCCACCTGCTCGATCTCGCCGGCCCGCATACCCCGGACCGGCGTGTAGGCGTAGAGGTTGAAGCCCGTGGACGCGCCGATCGGAATCTGCCCCGCCGTGGTCAGGTGGGTCATGTTGCCGCAGTGGCCGATCTGAATTCCCGCCGCCGCGCCTTCGCGGTGCACGGCGTCGGTGATGTCGCGCAACCCCGGCACGATTTCGGGCCGCAGCCACAGCTGCTTGTCGAACGAAAGCCCGCTGCGGCAGACCGCCGCATAGGCCAGCGTGGTCATGCCCACGCCGCCGCGGGCCACCGATACGTGGTACTCCTTCAACTGCTGCGTCGGGCCGAAATGGCGGCCCATCGACTCGAACGCCGCCGAGCGTATCGTGCGGTTGCGCAGCGTTACGGGGCCTAACTTATAGGGGGTGAAAAGCGATGACATGATAGGGTCAGTAAATGAAAGGTATGATTTTTTTGCGTCCGAGCGACGTGAATTCGTCGCCGAACTCCTTGGCGTAGCGTTTGTTGAGCGATGCGGCGCGGGGCGCGAGGTTGGCGAAGGTCCACCACGCGAACACCGCTCCGGCCCACGACCACGAAGCCACGGCGAAGCCCGTCCATTCGAGCAGTTCGCCGAAGTAGTTGGCCGACGAGACGTAGCGGAACATGCCGCCGCGCGGAATGTAGTGGCGCGTGTCGCCCGGCCGGCGCAGGTTGCGGATGATGTGGTCCGAATGGAGATTCACGGCCATTCCCGCGAGGAACATCGCCCCGCCGATATAAATATAAGGTTGCGCGAACCAGTCGGCGTAGTAGCCTTCGGGCGAGACGTAGAAGATCCACCCGCCCTGCATCAGGGCGTTGAGCGTGTTGAAGCACATGCCCATCACGACGATGCCGAGCGGCATTTTCGACGCGCCGCGCATGAGCAGCGGAAAGATGAACGCCCGTTGCAGGTAGTGGGCCTGAAAGAGCGCGAAGAGCGTCAGCGGCCCGGCTTCCCACGTCCTTTCGGAGAGCAGCCACAGCACGCACATCGCCACGAATACGGGCGACTCCATCAGCACCCAGCCGATCTTGTTGGGCACGGGCGGCCCGTATTTGGGGTTGAAGAGATAGCCGTATCCGGCTTCAAAAAAATGCAGGGCAGCGAAGACCACCAAGGCCAGCAGCGCCATGACGATCAGGAATATATCGAATGTTTGGGCCATATCGGAACGGTTTCGGTAAAACGACATAAAGATAATAAAACTTTCCCGCTCCGACAAGTCCCCGAAAGGGCCGTTTTTGTTCTTTTTGACAGTTGGGAAACGGGTTTCCTCCTGCTTTTTTTTGCACTCTTTTCGCGGCCCATGACGGCTCTGCCTTCTCACCTGCCGGTTTTCTCGTTTTTCGGCGGTTCTCTTTTTTTCTCCGGTGGCCTTTTTTGTCCCGTTGCTGTTTCCTCCTCTTCCCACCAGCAAACTTTCTTTTTCTTCTGCGGTTCTCTTTTTTTTCTCCGATGGCCTTTTTTGTCCCGTTGCTGTTTCCTCCTCTTCCCGCCAGCAAACTTTCTTTTTTCTTCGGCGGTTCTCTTTTCCCCTCCGGCGGCCTTTCTCGTTCCGTTGTTGTTTCCTCCTCTTCCCGCCAGCAAACTTTCTTTTTCTTCGGCGGTTCTCTTTTTCTCTCTGCAGTCTTTCTTGTCCCGCAACGGTTTTCCTCGGTGTTTTTCAGGGTAAGGGGGGGGGCTGCATTTCGCCCGCCTCTTTTTCGCGGCTTGAAATATTGCAAGAGGCCTGATAAAAAAGGCGGCCGCCGCTGTATGCGGAAGCCGCCTGTCAAGTTCCCGTGGCGCCCGGAAAGTGTGCGTGTCGCGGTCGTGCCCGCCGATCCCCCGAAATCGGACCGAAGCCGGAAGTGTGCTCTTTCGACCGCCGTGACGGGACGCAGAATCGTGAAAACGAGTTGCCTGCGAGAAAGCGCTGCCTCAGGGCACACGAAAGTTTGATGTGGTAGCCGAAACCCTGGTCTTGCCTGCCGCGGAATGGGCTGGATCGACCTTTTCCGCAATCTCTGCGACGGACTCCGGGGCGTGTCGGCGCACCGGGACAAAAACCCCTGCCGAAGCAGGGGCGCCGGAAGCGACGGCCAGCCGGCGGCGTCCCGCCGTTGACTGGACCTCAATAAATGGGAGTCTTTCCGCCTTCCGGCTGTAATGTCGGTCCGGAAACCGGCCGGAAGTCCGGGGCGAACCCCCGACCGCCGGTCCGAATCCCCGATTCTAGTGCGTGAATACCTTGCCTTTCTGGTGTTCCATGTTGTCGTACTTGATGCGCGACGTAGTGGGGTATTCGAGCTGTTCGAACTCTGCGACGGCGTTGCGGATGTCGCCCATCAGCATGTCGGCCATGTCGCGCGACATGCCCTGACGTACCACGATGCGCATCACGACCACGTTCTCGATGTTCTTGGGCATGGTGTATGCGGGAACCATCCATCCGCTCTGCTGCAGTTTGGCCTGCAGGTCGAAGAGCGTCCATTTGGCCTTCTTGTCGTATTCGGGATCCATCATCCAGATGAAGAGCGGATTGACGACCTCCTTCGAGTAGTTCTTGAAGCACTTCATCGTGCCGATCTGCTGGTGGCAGTACTTGGCGACGTCCATCGAGTTCTGCTGAATCTCCTTGTAGCCCTCGAATCCCAGCCGGATGAAATTGTAGTACTGTCCCAGAATCTGCGCCGCGGGACGCGAGAAGTTCAGACCCACCTGCGTGATGTTGGCTCCGAGGTAATTGACCGAGAACGACATTTCGTCGGGCAGGTATTTCTTGTCCTTCCAGACCACCCAGCCCAGACCCGGATATACCAGACCGTATTTGTGGCTCGACGTGGAGATCGACAGCACCCATTTGAGGCGGAAGTCCCATTTCTTTTCGGGTTTGAGGAACGGCAGGATGAAACCGCCCGACGCGGCGTCCACGTGGATCGGAATCTCATACCCCGTCTTGGCGTTGTACTCGTCGAGCGCCTTGTCCAGCCCCTCGATGTCGTCGTCCAGACCCGTCCACGTCACACCGGCTATGGGCACGATGCAGATGGTGTTTTCATCGCACATCTCCAGCGCCTGCTTGGGATCGAGCGTGATGTGATCCAGCGTCAGGGGCACGGTGCGCAGTTCGATCTGCCACAGCTGGCAGAATTTCTCCCATACGACCTGAAATCCGGCGCTCATCACCAGATTCGGCTTGTCGAAGGGTTTGCCTGCGGCCTTGCGGCGGTTGCGCCAGCGCAGCCATGCGGCCACGCCGCCCAGCATGCAGGCTTCCGACGAACCGATGCCCAGCGCTCCGGTCTTCCACTCGGCCTTTTCGGGGGTGTTCCACAGATTGGCGACGATATTCAGACAGCGGCCGCACATCACCGCGACACGCGGATACTCCGTCTCGTCGATATAGTTGACGTTGATCGCCTCGTTCATCAGGCGCGTGGCGTAATCATCCATGTAGGTCGTCACGAACGTCGCCAGATTGAGCCGCGGCTGCGTCTGCGGATAGGTTTCGTCCTTGACTAACTGGTAGGCGATTTCGGGCGATGTCTTGCCTTTGGGGATAAACTCCGTGGGCGCGGGATTGCGCATCTCTTCCGAACCGAAAATATCGGTCAGCGTGTCCTCGTTGGTGTGTCTTTGCTGATTCATAACGTAAATTTATTTTTGGTTTACGAGCATACGACCTTGCATGAACCGTGCCGCGTCGGAGTTGCCCGGACCTGAAATCCGGCGCATTTTTTTCGCTCTGCAGCCTCCGGTGGCGGCCTCGAAACCCTTTCCGCTTCGTACTCAACCTGCTGCCGGGCCGGCTTCCCGCAAATGCTGCCGCTTTTTGCGTCTCTCCTGCGTCTCTCCTGCGTCTCTCCTGTTCTTCTTATTCTCCCCGTTCTCTCTTGCCTTCCGATCCTGCCCCCCCCCCTGAAAAAAGCGGGGGAATATTTGGAATCCCGGAAAAATTCGATATATTTGTGATATCAAAATAATATCACCTAAAACTTACGGATATGGAGAATGGAAATTTTGTCTACAAGGGCTGGAAATGCAATGGTTTTCTGGCTTTGACGCTGATCTTCGTCGGGTTGGCGCTGGGTGTGTGCGCGATCGTGTTCGGCGCGCAGCGTATCGACGCAGGGCTGGCGTTCGGCGTCGGGCCGGTCGTGATCGGCTCGGTCTGGTGTCTCTGCATGCTGATCTGCATGGCGGGCTTCATGCTGCTCGAACCCAACGAAGCCCGCGTCATGGTCTTCTTCGGCAAATACAAGGGCACCTTCTACGAAACGGGCTACTGGTGGGTCAATCCATTTATGTCGGCCAAGCAGATTTCGATCCGCGCCCGCAACCTGAACGTCGATCCGATCAAGGTGAACGACAAGACGGGCAATCCGATTATGATCGGTCTGGTGCTGGTGTGGAAGATCAAGCGCGACGATATCTATAAGGCGGTCTTCGAGATCGACGCTCCGACGACTGCCGGACAAACCGGGGTTTCGGCTTCGGCCCGCATGAACATCCTCGAAAATTTCGTGGGTGTGCAGAGCGACGCTGCGCTGCGTCAGGTCGCCGGTTGCTATGCTTATGACAATAACGGGGTTAAGGACGATGAATTGACGCTGCGCTCGAATAGCGAGGCGATCAACGACCAGCTCGAACACACGCTCAACGAACGCTTGGCGATGGCCGGCATCGAGGTGGTCGAAGCCCGCATCAACTATCTGGCCTATGCTCCCGAAATCGCCGCCGTGATGCTGCGCCGTCAGCAGGCCGACGCCATTATTTCGGCCCGCGAAAAGATCGTCGAGGGCGCCGTGTCGATGGTCCACATGGCCTTGGAGCGTCTGGGCAGCGAACATATCGTCGAACTGGACGAGGAGCGCAAGGCGGCGATGGTCACCAACCTGCTCGTCGTGCTCTGCGCCGACGAAGCCGCGCAGCCGGTAGTCAATGCCGGAACCCTTCACCATTGATTTAACTGCCGATGGCTAAAGAGAACAATAACAAGAGTTTCGTGCTTCGCATCGACGCCGCGACCATGGAGGCGCTCGAAGGGTGGGCGGCCGACGAGTTCCGCTCGATCAACGGGCAGCTGCAGTGGATCATCGCCGACGCCCTGCGCCGCAGCGGCCGCCTGAAAAAGCCCCGTCCCGCCGGACCGGAGTCCGGCGATTCGACGGGGCTTCCGTCGGGCGATGCCGCTTCTGCAAAACCCCCGGTTCCGCCCCGGAGCGATTATCCCGACGATATTTAACCGATACGCTAATTGATATGTGCAATCTATTGAGCAAAAATCGAATAGGATTGTGTGGAAAACTCCGTGGCTCGCAATCAGACCGGGGCATGTCCGCTTTGCGTCCGGGGCGGGGCATGTCCGCTTTGTGTCCGGTTCGGAGCGTGTCCGGTGTGCGTCCGGGGCGGGGTGTGTCCGGTTTGCGTCCGGGGCAGGGCATTTCCGCTTTGCGTCCGGTTCGGAGCGTGTCCGGTTTACGTCCGGTTCTGGGTGTGTCCGGTTTGCGTCCGGGACGGAATATGTCCGGTCTGCGGTATGGGCGGATTGTCTCCGGTTTGCAGGTCGTGGGCGGACTGCTGGTCTTTTTTCTCCTGCTTCGGCCCGACTGGCTGCCCCGCTGGGTCTATTGGGGTGTGCTGGCGCTGGGTGCCGCCCTCGCCCTCGGCGAAATGGCGCTCGATTACCGCCGCCGTCGTCCGCGCCGGCGGTGGCGCGATGCGGGGCTGGTGCTGTTGTCGCTTTCGGTGGTCTGGATTGTCATTTTGCCGCCGTTCTTTTTCTGGGGAGTCTCCGGCGAGAAGGAGTTGACCCGCGCCACGCTGGGATTGGGTGTCGCTGCGCTCGTCGCATGCGTCGTCTGCCTGCTGCGCTGGCGGCGTTTGCGCGCCGAGGCTGAAATGCGCCTTTGGAAGCTGAACGCCGAACGCCGAAGACGTGACATGCTTTGCGCCCGTGCCGCGGCGGAAGGAGGTGGGCGATGAGACTCCGGAGATGGTTTTATGCGATTGCTTCGGTGTTTGTGGTCGCGCTGGTGATGTTCCCGCTCAATTTTTTGTGGGTGGGGCAGTCGCCGCTGCATGCGGCGGTAAGTTCCCTGCTGTTCGGCCTGCCCGCATTGCTCTCGGCATGGACGCCCAAGGAGCGGCGTACCGGCAGGCGCAACGAATCCCGTGGGACTGCCGTGTGTGCGCAATCCCGCAGATGTGCCGGAGCCGGCATCCATGCCGCACCTGCCGGGCGTATTGACTCCGCCGCGAATGCCGGGGCCGCCATGCCAGCCGGGGTCGCAAGGTGCAGCGAATCCGCCGGTCGTGCCGGCGCTGAAAGGTTCGGCGAATCCGCTGCGCATCCGGAATCCTGCGGCCGCACTGCGTCCGCGGACGGCACCGAACCCGCCCGGCGGAAATCCCTGTTGTCGAAAGCCGCGCTGGGGATCGCTTTTTGTGTGCTGGCGGCGATGCTGGCGTACGATATTGTGACCGAAGGCGTGGCCGTCGGTGTTACGAAATCGGTCGGATTCGTCCTGTTGATATTGGTTGCCGCATTGGGAAGTAGATTGGGTTACCTAAAGTTTTAGTTTATGAAAAGAATAGTCGTTTTTACGGGCGCCGGGGTGAGCGCCGACAGCGGCCTTGCCACGTTCCGCGATTCGGACGGCCTGTGGGCCGACTACCGTATCGAGGATGTCTGCACGCCCGAAGCCTTGGCGCACAACCGCGCCACCGTGATCGAATTTTACAACAAACGCCGCCGCGAGATGCTTGCCGCCGAGCCGAACGCCGGGCATCGGGCCATCGCGGAGCTGGAGCGGGATTTCGAGGTCGAGGTGCTGACGCAGAATGTCGATAACCTCCACGAGCGCGCCGGATCGTCGCGGGTGACGCATCTGCACGGCGAGCTGATTCGCCTGCGTTCGTCGCGCGATTCCGGGCTGATCGTCCCGATCGAAGGGTGGGAGCAGCGGCTCGACGCCACGGCTCCCGACGGGTCGCTGCTGCGGCCGCATATCGTCTTTTTCGGCGAGTCGGTGCCGATGTTCGAACGTGCGGCGGAGATCGCGCAGACGGCGGATATCATGGTCGTCGTGGGCACTTCGCTGGCGGTCTATCCTGCGGCGTCGCTGGTGCGTTACGTGCGGCCCGACATTCCGATTTACGTCGTCGATCCCGGCAATCCCGATACGGCGGGCATCCGCAATCCGCTGACCCTGATCCGCAAACGCGCCGCCGAGGGCATGCCCGAACTGGCCGCCCTGCTACGGGAGCGCTATGCCGGATAGATAGGGTGTTGCTACGAAAGAGGGTGTCTGCCGCAGTGCAGACACCCTCTTTTTTGTTCGTATTTTTCCCAGAAGTTTCCGCAATCCGCAGTTCGCGCGGCGTGCGTCGGCCGGAGGACTATTTCAGGTCCTTGAAATAGATGTCCAGCAGCTCTTTGGCGGCGATGAACGACGAGATCTTGTCGTCCAGCACGCGCTGTTCGTATTCGGCGATGCGCGATTCGACCGCGGGATCGTGGTAGAACGAGTTGCGCAGCACTTCGTTGATCGACTCGTACATCCAGTATTTGTTCTGGCGGTTGCGGTTGTGTCGGAAGTAGCCGTTGGCCTCGATGTGGTCGAGGAACTCTTCGACGCCTTTCCATACCTCTTCCAGTCCCGTTCCGGCTACGGCCGAGCAGGTGTAGACTTTGGGCCGCCAGCCCGATTCCGGCAGAGGGAAGAGCCGCAGCGCCCCCTGAAACTGGGTTTTGGCGAGTTCGGCCTTGTGGATGTTTTCGCCGTCGGCCTTGGTGATTACCATGATGTCGGCCATCTCCATGATGCCGCGCTTGATGCCCTGCAGCTCGTCGCCCGCGCCCGAAATCTGCAGCAGCATGAACATGTCGACCATCGAATGTACGGCCGTTTCGGACTGTCCGACGCCCACCGTCTCGATGAAGATCACGTCGAATCCCGCGGCTTCGCACAGCACGATCGTCTCGCGCGTCTTGCGGGCCACGCCGCCCAGCGATCCCGCCGAGGGCGAAGGGCGGATGAAGACGTCGGGATTGCCCGAAATGCTCTCCATGCGGGTTTTGTCGCCGAGAATCGAGCCGCCGCTGCGTTCCGACGAAGGGTCGATGGCCAGCACGGCGAGCTTGTGCCGCAGCGAGGTGACCATGTTGCCGACGGCTTCGATGAAGGTCGATTTTCCGGCTCCGGGGACGCCCGTGATGCCGATGCGGACCGATTTCCCGGCGTGCGGCAGGCAGCGCTCGATGATCTCCTGCGCCTGCGCGTAGTGCGCAGGGTTGTTGGACTCGATGAGCGTGATGGCCTGCGAAAGGGTGGTGATGTTGCCGGCGAGAATGCCCTCGACGTATTGGTCGGTCGAGAGCTTCGGCTTCTTGCGGCGCGTGAAGTAAGGGTTTACGATCGGCTGATCTTCAACGCCTTCGGTGACGTTCAGAGCCGTGTCGTGGTGCATGTCGGCGTACTCTTTTTCGTAATGGTTTATCTTGGTGAAAGACATGTTGTTATTTGCTTGATTTATCGATGATTTCGGATGTCAGGTGAAGTGAATTTCCCTGCCAGAGCGCCCTGTTTTTGGAATCGACCAGCACCCCGAACGGAACGTACTGCACGCCGAACGCCGTGAAGATCTTGCCTCCGGCGTCTATCGCCACGGAGATTTGCGGCGATAGGTAGGGTCTGAGCAGGGGGCCTATTTTGTCCTCTTTTTCCTGCGTTATGACAACCACGCGCAGTTTGGTACCCAATTTGTCCGTCATCGCCCGGAGCTGTTTGAGCGACGTGATGCAGGCCGCGTTCGACGACTGGAAGAACTCGACGTAGGTCAGCCGCGGCGTGGCCGCGGGTTTCTGTCCGTCGAGCCATGCAGGGACTTTCAGTTCGGGCACACGCTCGCCCAGAGCGATATTCTGCGCGTCGGCCGCCGCAAAAGGCAGCAGGGCCGCGAGGAGTAAAATAAGCAGTATTTTCTTCATAAGAGCGGACTTATTTTTTAGCGAAGATAACAATTATTTGCCACATAGACGAAATTTTTTACTTGGACTTATGAAAATCGGATTCGACGACACCCCGGCCGCACCTGTCGGAACCTATTCCCAACACCTTGCCAGACTTTTGGCCGAGTATGCCCCGGAACATGAATATATCATTGACGGAAAGCGCTGTAAGGAGTTCGACCTCTACCACGGCTTCCGGCCCGGACTTCCCTTTCCGGTGCTGCTGCGCCGCATACCGTGCGTCATGACGGTCCACAACCTCAATTTCCTGCGCTACCCGCATCTCTATTCGCTGGGCGAGCGGCTGGTGCTGCTGCGCCTGTACCGGCGGATGCTGCGTTCGGCCAGCCGGGTGATTACGGTCAACCGCGACGCGCGGGAGGAGCTTTCGGACCGGCTGCGGATCGATCCCGGCAGGATCGAGGTCGTGATGCCGCTCGCGGTGCGTATGCCGCAGAATCCGCCCGACGGCGCCGAGCTGGAAGGCGTGCGGCGCAAATATGCGCTGCCGCGCGATTTCGTGCTGATGCTGGGGACGGTCGAGCCGCGCCACAATCAGGAGGTGCTGTTCGAGGCGCTGGCCCTGCTCCGGGAGCGGGAGCGCGAGATGCTCGAAACGAGAGGGGCGGAGATGTCGACGGCAGCGGAACGGACTGAGGTGCGGGCTGCGGAGCGAACCGGGTCGCAAGCCGGGATGGAAACCGGGGTGCGGACCGGGGAACAACCTGCAGGAGATGCTGCGGAGCGAACCGGGGAGCGGGCAGCCGGACGGAATGTGGAATCGGTTGCGGAAGCGGGGGCTTTTGCGGAGACTGTTGCGCGATCCGTGCGGGAGCCGGACGGCGGCGGGGACCTGAATCCTGAAAATGCAGGCTGGCGCGACGATACGGCGTCGGATGGCGTCGGAGGGTACGGCGACGTGGAAGCCGGAGCCAGGTTGGCGATGCGCGGCGTCGGTGCGGACACTCCGGATGCGAACCGGAATACGGTCACGGAGTTCGCCCCTGCCGGTCGGGAGCGTGTCCGCCCGGCGGACGGAACCGCAACCCGCCGAAACCGCCGAAACCGCCGAAACCGCCGAAATCGCCGAAACCGTCGGAGTCGGCGAAGCCATTGGAGCCGCGGACCGCGGTGCCGACATGTCGGTCGGAGGTGTCTGCCGCAGTGCCCGTACATCCGTCGGAGATGCGGGCCGCGACGTCGGTGTATCCGTTGCGGATGCGGGGCGCAGTGACGCCGCCGTTGCCGCAGGGCGGCGGGGCGCTGCCGGAACCGACGGCCGACCTCCGCTGCCGCAGCGCGTCGGAGTTGTGGTGTGCGGCCGCCGCACGGCGTATGCCGACTTCCTGCTGGGCTATGCACGTGAGCGGCATATGGCGGCGCGGGTGGATTTCATCTACGAACTTTCGCCCGAAGACCTGCCGGCGCTGTTCCGGCTGGCCCGGACTTTCGTCTACCTGCCCGACGCCGAAATCGAGGCTTCGATCGTGCCCGTGGTCGAAGCGCTGAGGGCCGGGCTGCCGATGGTGCTGAGCGATACGCGGCTCAACCGCGAAGCGGCCGGAGACGCGGCAGTTTATGTCGATCCCGAAGCGGTGGGAGAGGTCGCCGCGGCATTGGAAAACGTGCTCTGGGACGAGACCTTCCGCAGCGAAATGCGCCGGCGCGAACGCCGCCGCGCCGAGCTTTTTTCGGAATACGCCGTCGCCCGCCGTCTGATCGATATTTACACTTCGTTGTGAAGCGCGCGGCCGGCCCGAAAAGTGACAGATATTCCGAAAAAAATACGATAAAAGGCTTGGGTATTTCGAATTTAATGCCCTATCTTTGTGTTCGTTTTGTAACAGTGCCTTGAAATGACACGGAACATCCACTAACTTAAATTAATATTTTGCTATGAAAGTTTCTCATATCGAGCATCTTGGCATCGCGGTGAAGAGCCTCGATGAAGCAATTCCCTATTGGGAGAACGTTTTGGGCCTGAAGTGCTATGCCGTCGAAGAGGTCGCAGACCAGAAGGTCCGCACGGCGTTCTTCATGCTCGGTCAGACCAAGATCGAACTGCTGGAGCCCACTTCGGAGGAGTCTACCATCGCCAAGTACATCGAAAACCGCGGTGTCGGCATTCATCACATGGCGCTTGCCTGCGAGAATATCGAGGAGCAGCTCGCCGACGCCGAGGCCAAGGGCATCCGCCTGATCGACAAAACCCCGCGCAAGGGCGCCGAGGGCATGACCATCGCCTTCCTGCACCCCAAATCGACGCAGGGCATCCTCACCGAGCTTTGCGAGAATAAGAACAAATAGGAACAACGAGCGTTCGTATCGCTCCCTCGGCCCCGTTTTTTACGCCGCCGCCGGCGAAGAAGTCCCCGCCGAGGCGGGGATTTGGGGGTGGGTCAGACCAGTAAACGCGGCCGACGGCCGCGGGGCGGGACAGTCCGGAGCGAACGTGCATGAAACTATACTAACAAGCATACTTATGAGTGAAATTCAAAACAAAATCAACCAGCTCATCGAGAACCGTGCCACCGCACGTCTCGGAGGTGGTCAGAAGCGTATCGACGCCCAGCATGCCAAGGGCAAGTTCACGGCCCGCGAGCGTATCCAGATGCTGCTTGACGAAGGCTCATTCGAGGAGTTCGACATGTTCGTGACGCACCGCTGCTATGATTTCGGCATGGACAAGAGCCACACCTTCGGCGACGGCGTCGTAACGGGTTACGGTACGATTGACGGACGTCTGGTCTATGTCTTCGCACAGGACTTCACGGTAACGGCCGGTTCGCTGTCGCTGTCGATGTCGGACAAGATCTGCAAGGTGATGGACATGGCGCTGCGCAACGGCGCGCCCTGCATCGGCATCAACGATTCGGGCGGCGCCCGCATTCAGGAGGGCGTCAACGCGCTGGCCGGCTACGCCAATATTTTCCAGCGCAACGTGATGTCGTCGGGCGTGATCCCGCAGATTTCGGCCATCTTCGGCCCCTGCGCCGGCGGCGCCGTCTATTCGCCCGCGCTGACCGACTTCATCATCATGAAGAAGGAGACGTCGAACATGTTCCTCACGGGCCCGAAGGTCGTGAAGACCGTGACGGGCGAGGACGTGACGCAGGAGCAGCTGGGCGGCGCCACGATGCACACCACCAAATCGGGCGTGGCGCAGTTCGCCGTAGATACCGAGGAGGAGGGCATCGCGCTGATCCGCAAGCTCATTTCCTATATGCCGCAGAACAACATGGAGGACGCTCCGCTGGCGGTCTGCACCGACAAGATCACCCGTCTGGAGGATTCGCTCAACGAGATCGTTCCTGACAGCGCCAACAAGCCCTACGACATGTCGGAGGTCATCAAGGCGATCGTCGACAACGGCGAGTATCTGGAGTCGGCTCCCGGCTATGCCAAGAACATCATCACCTGCTTCGCCCGTTTCAACGGCCAGAGCGTGGGCATCGTCGCCAACCAGCCCAAGTTCATGGCCGGCGTGCTCGATATCAATGCCAGCCGCAAGGCTGCGCGCTTCATCCGCTTCTGCGACGCGTTCAACATTCCGATCGTGACCCTCGTGGACGTTCCGGGCTTCCTGCCGGGTACGACGCAGGAGTACGGCGGCGTCATCACCCACGGCGCGAAACTGCTCTTCGCATACTGCGAGGCTACGGTGCCCAAGGTTACCGTTACGCTGCGCAAGGCTTACGGCGGCGCATATATCGTGATGTCGTCGAAGCACATCCGCGGCGACATCAACTACGCATGGCCGACGGCCGAGATCGCCGTGATGGGCGCCAGCGGCGCCGTCGAGGTGCTCTACGGCAAGGAGGTCGCAGCGATCGAATCGCCCGAAGAGAAAGCCAAGTTCGTGGCCGAAAAGGAGAAGGAGTACAACGACAAGTTCTCGAACCCCTACAACGCCGCCCGCTACGGCTATATCGACGATGTGATCGAGCCGCGCAACACGCGTTTCCGCATCATCCGCGCCCTGCAGTCGCTCTCTACCAAACGCCTGCAGAACCCGGCCAAGAAACACTCTAACATTCCGTTGTAGTATGAAGCGTACGATTTTAACAGCAGGATTGCTCTTCGCGGCTCTGGCTGCTTCGGCCAAAGGCGCCGATACGATCCTCGACAAGGACCCCGTCGGCATCTACGTTACGATCGTTTCGGTGGTGACGGTGCTTTCGGCGCTGATCGTCCTCTTTCTGCTGATCCAGCTTTTCGCCAAAGTCATGGTGAAGAGCGCGCAGAAGAAGGCCGCCAAGTCGAAGACCCGCGGCATACTGGTCGACGACATGAAGGTCTCGGTGCCTGCGGGCTGCGACAGCGTGGTCAACGGCGAGATCATCGCCGCCATCGCGCTGGCCGTGAAGCTCAACAAGGCCGAGATGCACGACCGTGAGAGCGACGTGATTACTATCAACAAGGTGGCGCGCGTCTACTCGCCGTGGAGCTCGAAAATCCACGGTCTGACCCCGATGCCCGAACGAATCAGAAAATAAATTTAGAGAGCGCTCCGCAAGCCGTCCGAAATCCGCTTTCCGCCGCGGGCATGCCGGCCCCGCCGGGGCGATCCCGATCGGTGCGAACGCCGGAACCGGGACTGCGGTCCGGAACCGGAAGACGGCGCGGAATTAAACAAACGAATTTTATGAAAGAATACAATTTCAAGATCAACGGTAACGACTACACCGTCGGCATCGAGATTCTCAACGACACCGAGGCCGATGTGATCGTCAACGGCGCCTCCTATTCGGTCGAGGTGCTCGACACGACCGTGAAACCCAGCGTGGCGGCCAAACCTCAGGTGGCGGCCGTTCCCGCTTCGCATCCCGTGCAGCCTTCGACCGTTCCGGTTACGAAGCCTGCCGCGGCGGCTCCTGCGGCTGCGGGCGAGTCGCCCGTGAAAAGCCCGCTGCCGGGCGTCATCCTCGACATCCGGATCAAGGAGGGCGACACGGTGGCCGTCGGCCAGACGCTGGTGGTGCTCGAAGCCATGAAGATGGAGAACAATATCGACAGCGACCGCGCCGGCGTTGTCAAGTCGATCAAAGTCAACCGCGGCGACTCCGTGCTGGAGGGCGACGTGCTCATAACTCTCGGATAGGCTTATGTTAGACTTCCTTTCATCGTCGTTCCTCGGCGAAAGCGTATCCAAGTTCGTGCACGAGACGGGATTTGCGCAGCTCTTCCTGCAGGAGGGCGGCTACAAGTACCTCATCATGATCGCCGTGGGGTGCTTCTTCCTCTACCTCGCCATCAAACACAAGTTCGAGCCTATGCTGCTGGTGCCGATCGGTTTCGGTATCATCATCGGCAATATCCCGATGGTGACCGGCCACGGAATCGGCATCTACGAGGAAGGCTCGGTGCTCAACTACCTCTATTTCGGCGTCCGTTACGGCGTCTATCCGCCGCTGATCTTCCTCGGCGTGGGCGCCATGACCGACTTCTCGTCGCTGATTTCGAACCCCAAGCTGATGCTTATCGGCGCTGCGGCGCAGATCGGTATCTTCGCGGCCTACATGGGCGCTCTGGCGCTCGGATTCCCGGCCAACGAGGCCGGTTCGATCGCCATCATCGGCGGCGCCGACGGTCCTACGGCCATCTTCCTGACGAGCCGTCTGGCTCCGGAGTACATGGGCGCCATCGCTATCTGCGCCTATTCGTACATGGCCCTCGTACCGGTGATCCAGCCGCCCGTGATGCGTCTGCTGACCTCGTCGCGCGAACGCCTTATCAAGATGCGTCCGCCGCGTGCCGTCTCCTCCACCGAGAAGATTCTCTTCCCGATCATCGGCTTCCTGCTGACGACGTTTGTCGTGCCCGATGCGATTCCGCTGCTGGGTATGCTCTTCTTGGGCAACCTTCTGAAGGAGTCGGGCGTGGTGAAGCGTCTGGCCACCACGGCCAGCAACCAGCTGATCGACATCATGACGATCCTGATCGGCATCACGGTGGGAGCTTCGACGCAGGCGTCGGTCTTCCTGACTCCCAAGACGCTGGGAATCTTCGTGCTGGGCGCATGCTCGTTCTTCATCGCCACGATGGGCGGCGTGCTGTTCGTCAAGTTGATGAACCTCTTCCTGAAGGAGGGCAACAAGATCAACCCGCTGATCGGCAATGCGGGCGTTTCGGCCGTTCCGGCCGCCGCGCGCGTGTCGCAGGATATGGGTATCCGCTACGACCGTTCGAATTACCTGCTGATGCACGCCATGGGTCCCAATGTGGCTGGTGTGGTCGGCTCGGCAGTCGCCGCAGGTATTCTGCTCTCGTTCCTCGGATAGGGGATTTCGATATTGACAGGGACGGCTTCGGGGCCGTCCGGTGTAAAGAGGGTTTCGGGTTGCCGAAGCCCTCTTTTCGTGCGACAAGGCGGAGTCGGAGTTTTCGGTGTGCGGGGGCCGGAGTTTCGGTGTTCGTGGCCGGAGTTTTCGGTGTGCGGGCCGGGGGTATGGGACGGAGTTCGCAGATGCCGGGGGGGGGCGGTTGTGGTTGTGGTTGTGGTTGTGGTTGTGGTTGTGGGGGATGTGCGGGCGACGGGCTTGCAATTTCTCCTTTGTATGTTTTCGCTGTTTTTCGTATTTTTGCAAACTGAAAAAACGTTTTTATGAACCGGGTGAAGTGGATATTGCTGGGGGTATGTCTCTTCGGGATGCTGATCGGGGCGGCCGTGGCGTATTCCGGCTATGTGAAAAAGCGGCTGGATGCCGATGGGGCGGAGACCCGTGCGGTGCTCACCGCGAGTTTTTCGCGGACCGAATGCGTCGGATACCGGCCCGGATACCGGGGACGGATGCACCGCAATTTCCGTGAAAAGCGCACCGTCTATTATTTCAGATACCGGTTCAGGGTGGGCGGGACCGATTATACCGGCAAGGTCCGCAAAACGGAAAATCTCATGACGGCCCGCATCGGCGATTCGGTCGTCGTGCGTTATCTGCCGGACGATCCCGACGTACATCGCTTGGTCCGCAGCGAGGGCGGCAAATACAGGGTGATACGGCCCCGGCCGCGCAGCCGCGCCCGTCGTTCGGCATCCTGATTCCTCCTGTCTCCGTGGCCGTGCCCGCCGTTCGGCGTCCTGACCCGTCCTGATCCGTCCCCGTCTCCATTGTCGTGTCTGCCGTGCGGCGGCATGCCCCGTCCCGTTTCCGCAGCCGTGCCCGCCGTGCGGCGGCGTGACCCGCCCTGTCTCCATTGCCGTGCCCGCTGCTCCGGCCTTCGGTGCGTTCGCGGCATGCTTTTTTAGCTGTTGCTGGGACTTTAATTGCCTTAAAATAAGAATTTTTCGGCGATTGTTCAAGTTTTTTGTTTTTCGGATTTATTTGTTTTTGCAGTTCGGAAACTTTTTCGTACCTTTGCGCACCCGCTTTCGTGCGGGAAACGGATTACAATAAGTTAAATTAAACGTAAAACAAAGTGGATTCATTAAGCTACAAGACTATCTCGGCCAATGCATCGACGGTGACCAAGGAATGGATCGTCATCGACGCTACGAACGAGGTATTGGGACGTCTTGCATCGCAGATCGCGAAGATCCTCCGAGGCAAGAACAAGCCCAGCTACACGCCCCACGTGGATTGCGGTGACTACGTCATCGTCATCAATGCGGAGAAGGTGAAGCTCACGGGCAACAAGATGACCGAGAAGGTCTACACGCGTCACACCGGATATCCCGGCGGCCAGCGTTTCGCTACCCCGGCCGACTATCTGGCAAAGAAACCGACGTTCATCGTCGAAAAAGCAGTCAAGGGCATGCTGCCCCGCACCCGTCTGGGCGCCGCCCTGCTCAAAAACCTGAAGGTATACGCCGGCTCGGAGCATCCGCACGCCGCGCAGAACCCGAAGACCATTAAATTAAACGAGATTAAGTAAGAGTTATGGAAGTTGTAAACACCGTAGGTCGTCGTAAGGCCGCTGTGGCTCGCGTATACGTGAAGCCGGGTAAGGGTCAGATTACAATCAACCGCAAAGCGCTTGAAGTTTATTTCCCGCTCGAAATTCTCCAGTATCAGGTGAAGCAGCCGCTGCTGGCTACCAACACCGTGGAGAATTACGACATCGCCATCAACCTCGATGGCGGAGGTATCACGGGACAGGCTTCGGCCGCTCGCTTGGGCATCGCACGCGCATTGTGCGAAATCGACGCCGAGATGCGTCCGGTACTGAAGAAGGCCGGATTCCTCACGCGCGATCCCCGCGAGGTTGAGCGTAAGAAGCCCGGTCAGCCCGGAGCACGCCGCAAGTTCCAGTTCAGCAAGCGTTAATCCGAACGACCTATTTTCGGCAGGCACGGCGAGGGTTACAAACCGGAACGACTACCTATATATTATATATATCGCGTATTACCTTCAGGTTGCCCCGCCGCGGAAAATCCGCGGGACCGGCAAGGCCGCTACCCGCCGGATTGAAGAAAAGAGAATTAAAATTATTAAACACATTGAATTAAAATGTCACGTACAGATTTTAATACATTACTGGAAGCCGGTGCGCACTTCGGTCACCTGAAGCGCAAATGGAACCCTAAAATGGCTCCTTACATCTTCATGGAGAAGAACGGCATCCACATCATCGACCTGCACAAGACCGTGCTGAAGATCGATGAGGCCGCTGCAGCTATCAAGCAGATCGCCAAGAGCGGTCGCCGCGTGCTGTTCGTAGCCACCAAGAAACAAGCTAAGGAGATCGTTGCCGAAAAGGTGGCAGCCGTCGGTATGCCTTACGTTACGGAACGTTGGGCCGGCGGTATGCTGACAAACTTCCCCACCATACGTAAAGCCGTCAAGAAAATGTCGACCATCGACAAGATGAACAGTGACGGCACGTTCGATAATTTTTCCAAGCGCGAGAAACTTCAGATCGCACGCCAGCGCGCGAAACTTGAGAAGAACCTCGGTTCCATCGCCGACCTGACGCGCCTTCCGGCCGCCCTGTTCGTCGTTGACGTACAGAAGGAGTCGAATGCGGTAAAAGAGGCCAAGCGCCTGAGCATCCCCGTATTTGCAATGGTAGACACTTGTTGTGATCCGACCGACATTGATTACGTTATCCCTGCAAATGACGATGCCACCAAATCGATTGCCGTAGTGCTCGATGCCATGTGCAGCGCTATCGCCGAAGGTACCGAAGAGCGCAAGCTCGAAAAGGAGAAGGAGGCGCAGGAGGCTGAGGCCGGTGCCGACGCTCCCGTGAAGAAGGAGGGCAAACCCCGCATCAAGAAAGCCGTGAAGGCCGCTATCGATGCCGAGGAGGCCGCCGTAGCCGACGTCGTAGCCGCTGTCGAGACTCCGTTCGAGGAGCCTGCTGAGGTTGCGGCCGAAGAAGCTGCCGTTGTTGCCGAGGAGGCCGCTGCGGTTGCAGCCGAGGAGGTTGCCGAGGCCAAGGCCGAGTAATTCGGGCCTTTGGGAAAAGAAATTAATCACCTAAAAGAAAGGAAAAGTATTATGGAAATCAAAGCTGCTGATGTAATGAAGCTCCGCAAGATGACCGGTGCCGGTATGATGGACTGCAAGAAAGCCCTGATCGAAGCCGAAGGTGACTTTGCACGCGCTCAGGACATTATCCGCGAGAAAGGTAAGCTCGTCGTTGCCAAGCGTGCCGACCGCACCGCTACCGAGGGTGTCGTCGTTACGAAGATCGTAGGTCAGAAGGCCTATATCCTCTGCTTGGCGTGCGAGACCGACTTCGTGGCTCAGAATGCAGAATATACCGCTTCGGCCGAGGCGATGCTGGAGGTTGCCGTAAACAGCGACGCCGCAGACCGCGACGCCCTGATGGCTGCCAAGCGCTACAACGAGGCCAAGGGCGTGGACAAGGCCATGCGCATCCTGCGCCGGCTGGAAGTCCATGTGATCCCGTCAAAGGACTGGAGGGAAACTGTAAGATGACCCAGAAGAAAGAGACTAAAGCCAGCATTTCCTCGGAGTGGTTCCAGTGTCCCTGCGGGGCGATGGTACTGGTTCCGAAGAACTGCACCAGTAATTCAGTCGGGTTGACCAGATACCGTAAGAGCAAATACGCCAGTGACGGAGGTTGGTCAGTGGTCTGTACCCGCTGCGGCAGGGTCGGTGAGCGTGGCCATACTCAGGCCGAGGCAAAGGCCAAGTGGGATGCGGGCTTGTTCAAATATGGCCCGCTGAAGGAGGACAAAGACAAATGAGCGCTACACCGATTATGCTATGCGTGGGCGGCAGCCGGGCAGAAACCGAGTGGGGACTGCATGACCTGAGTTGGAAAGGCTTTACCGCCACGCTCTCAACCCGAATGGAGCGCAACTGTGGCGCCGAGACCCACGCAGAGTACATGGCGCTGCCCAAGGCCGAGCAGGACAAGCGCAAGGACGTGGGCGGCTTTGTGGGCGGCAGCCTGCGGGACGGCCTGCGCCGCCGCGGCTGCTGCACCGGGCGCAGTCTGATCACGCTGGATATGGACAACTGCGCCCCCGGCAGCACAGAGCAGTGGGTGGCTGCCATTAAGGCCATGGGCACGGCGGCGGTCTACTCCACCCGGAAGCATGACCCGGAGCACCCCCGGCTGCGGGCGATCTTTCCTACAGATCGCGTGATGCAGCCGGAGGAGTACCAGCCCTGCGCCCGGATGCTGGCACAGATGCTGGATCCTGAAATGGTGGTCTTTGACCGCACCACCTTTGAAAACGAGCGCCTGATGTACTGGCCCAGCCGCAGCGCAGACAGTAAGTGGGTGTGCGAGTACACCCCGGACGGTGAGCGCATTGCCGTGTCGGATCTGCTGGACGCCTATCTGGACTGGCATGACGTGCGGCAGTGGCCTGCTTGCCCCTCTGAGACGGTCACGCTGCCCGGCGGCAAGCAGGCCGACCCCACAGCCAAAGGCGGCGCCGTGGGCGCTTTCTGCCGGGAATACGACATTCCGGCAGCGATCGAGAAGTTTTTGCCGGGCGTCTATGTGGACGCCGGCCCCGGGCGCCTGACCTATGCGCTGGGCAGCACCACCGCGGGCGCTGTGCTGTATGATGATGATCACTTTATTTACAGCCACCACAGCACGGATCCCGCCGGGGGCAAGCTGCTGAACGCGTGGGATCTGGTGCGGATCCACCGCTTCGGGGATCTCGATACAGACGTAACCCCCGGCACCCCCACAGCGTCCCTGCCCAGCTGGCAGCAGATGCGCACGCTGGCCGAGAGTGACGGCCCGACTGCGGCGCGGCTGCGGGACGAGACCGTTAAAAACGCGCTGTCCGGGTTCTCCCCGATAGAGGATGACCCCCGGCAGGAGCCGGAGAAAGCTGCGGACGATGCCGAGGACTGGCAGAAGCAGCTGATCCGTACCCAGAAGGGCGCGCTGGCGTGCACCACGCAGAACGCGTGGATGATCCTTGAGAACGACCCGGTGCTGAAGGGCAAGATCTGGCAGGACACCTTTGCAGACCGTCTGCGGTGCGCCGGTCCGTTCCCGTGGCCGGGGCGTGACGGTGAACGGGACTGGGCTGACGAGGATGACGCCGGTGTG
>ERZ857745.1537-NODE-1537-length-28163-cov-11.306069_pt1 | contig 28163 bp, 26 predicted proteins | sample MGYA00519699_ERZ857745 | MGnify/ENA primary metagenome ERZ857745 (study PRJEB31778, sample SAMEA3449357) | human gut metagenome | biome: human gut; feature: human-associated habitat; material: faeces | place: United Kingdom | collected 2010/2012 ...
GTTATCTTATCAGTGATTATGATTTTCCTTTTGAAATCCTGCAAGATACAGACCTTGACCTGTTAAACAATATCTGCCTTGCGATTTCGGAGAGTGAAATCCCACCCGAAGATATACCTGCAATTCAAAGAGAATGGTTTTCAAACCTGCAAGAGCTGGAAGCCGGACTTTGCAATATTACATACCATCGGAACTGTTCAGATATGGAAGAAACATCAGAACATTTCCTGTGTGTGCATGGCAGATTTTATGAATACAATGAGTGAAAGGAAGTGACCGCTTATGATTGATGATATGCAAGTCTATATAGCCAATCTTGGCAAGTACAATGAGGGAGAACTGGTCGGGGACTGGTTCTCTTTTCCGTTGGACGAAGAAGTGATTGCAGAACGTATCGGCTTAAATGCAGAGTACGAAGAATACGCAATCCATGATACGGACAACTTCCCGATGGAGATTAGCGAATACATTTCCATCGAAGAACTGAACCGTATCTATGAGCAGTTGGAAGAATTACCAGATTACCTGCTGGACGACTTGGACAGTTTCGTATCCTATTATGGAAGTCTGGAAGAACTGGTGGAGCATAAAGACGACATCATTCTGTATTCCGGCTGTGAAACGATGACCGATTTAGCCTATTATCTGATTGATGAAGAACAGATACTCGGAGAAATCCCGTCCTCTTTACAGAACTATATCGACTATGAAGCCTACGGGCGTGACCTCGATATAGAGGGGACATTTATTGCAACAAACGCTGGTATCTGTGAGGTACTGCGTTAAGGGCTGGCAGATCAGCACCGCCACTGGTGCTACTGTCAGCTTTTCTCTTGGGGGCAGTCTGGAAAATCCGGCTGTCCCTGTTGTTAGGAAAATGAAGAAAGGAGCATTTACAAGTGAAGAAAATCCGAAGTTATACAAGTATCTGGAACGTGGAAAAGGTACTGTATGCCATCAATGATGTAAACCTGCCATTCCCTGTGACCTTTACCCAGATTACATGGTTCGTGCTGACGGAATTTATCATCATTCTGTTTGCAGATGTACCGCCACTTTCCATGATTGAGGGTGCGTTTTTGAAATATTTCGGGATTCCCGTTGCCCTCACATGGTTTATGTCACAGAAAACCTTTGACGGGAAAAAGCCATACAGTTACATCAAGACGATGGTGCTGTATGCCCTGCGTCCCAAAGTGACTTATGCCGGAAAAGCCGTGAACCTGCATAAGCAGAAATTTGAGGAAACTATCACGGCAGTAAGGAGTGTGACCTATGTTCCCGATTAAATATATCGACAATAACCTTGTCTGGAATAAGGACAATGAGGTGTTCGCCTACTATGAGCTGATACCGTACAATTATTCATTCTTATCCCCAGAACAGAAATACCTTGTGCATGACAGCTTCCGTCAGCTTATCGCACAGTCCCGTGAGGGAAAGATTCATGCGTTGCAGATTGCAACCGAAAGTTCAATCCGAAGCATACAGGAACAGTCAAAGAAGCTGGTCACTGGAAAGCTCCGTGAGGTAGCAATCCAAAAGATAGACGACCAGACCGAAGCCCTTGTATCCATGATAGGCGACAATCAAGTTGATTACCGTTTCTTTCTGGGATTCAAGCTCATGGTCACAGAGGACGAAGTCAATCTGAAGAACATCAAAAAATCGGTATTTCTGACATTCCGTGAGTTTTTGAATGAGGTAAGGCACACGCTGATGAATGACTTTGTTTCCATGAGCAATGATGAAATCAACCGTTATGTGAAGATGGAGAAATTACTGGAAAACAAAATCTCCCGTAGGTTCAAAATCCGCCGACTGGAAGCCAAAGACTTTGCGTATCTGATGGAACACCTCTACGGCAGGGACGGGATAGCCTATGAAGATTATGAGTATCCTCTTCCAAAAAGAAAATTAAAAAGAGAAACACTGATTAAGTATTATGACCTTATCCGTCCTACCCGTTGCGTGGTGGAAGAAAGCCAGCGATATTTGCGTCTGGAACATGAGGACAGCGAAAGCTATGTGTCCTACTTTACGGTCAATGCCATTGTCGGAGAACTGGACTTCCCATCATCGGAAATCTTTTATTTCCAGCAACAGCAGTTCACATTCCCTGTGGATACGTCCATGAATGTTGAGATTGTCGGAAATAAGAAAGCCTTAACCACTGTCCGTAATAAGAAAAAGGAATTAAAGGACTTGGACAATCACGCCTATCAAGCCGGAAATGAAACAAGTTCAAATGTGGTGGAAGCCTTAGACAGTGTCGATGAACTGGAAACAGATTTAGACCAGAGCAAGGAAAGTATGTACAAGTTAAGTTACGTCATACGGGTGTCTGCACCCGATCTTGACGAACTGAAACGCCGTTGTGATGAAGTCAAGGACTTTTACGATGATTTGAATGTGAAGCTGGTTCGCCCTGCCGGAGATATGATGGGACTGCATGGAGAGTTTCTTCCAGCCAGCAAACGTTATATCAATGATTATATCCAGTATGTGAAATCCGACTTTTTAGCCGGACTTGGTTTCGGTGCTACTCAGATGTTGGGAGAAAACATAGGAATCTATATCGGGTATTCCGTGGATACAGGAAGAAATGTCTACCTGCAACCGTCCCTTGCCAGTCAAGGGGTAAAAGGTACGGTCACAAATGCGTTGGCTTCTGCTTTTGTAGGTTCGCTTGGCGGTGGAAAATCATTCTGTAATAACCTGCTGGTGTATTATTCCGTCCTGTTCGGTGGACAGGCAGTTATCCTAGACCCGAAAAGTGAGCGTGGAAACTGGAAAGAAACACTGCCGGAGATTGCAGAGGAAATCAACATTGTAAACATTACCAGTGATTCCAGCAATCAAGGGCTGTTAGACCCGTATGTGATTATGAAAGATGTCAAGGACGCTGAAAGTCTTGCCATTGATATTCTGACGTTCCTTACAGGTATCAGCAGTCGTGATGGCGAAAAGTTTCCTGTCCTTAGAAAAGCTGTCCGCACGGTATCCCAGAATCAGAACCACGGGCTGTTGCAGGTCATTGAGGAACTGCGGAAAGAGGATACCGCCGTATCCCGTAACATTGCAGACCATATCGAAAGTTTTACGGACTATGATTTTGCACAGCTTTTGTTCTCAGACGGTTCGGTGGAAAATGCAATCAGTCTGGATAACCAGCTCAACATCATACAGGTTGCAGATTTGGTTCTGCCGGATAAGGATACCACCTTTGAGGAATACACGACCATTGAGCTGTTGTCGGTATCCATCTTAATTGTTATCAGTACCTTTGCCCTTGACTTTATTCACAGTGACCGAAGTATTTTTAAAATTGTAGACTTGGACGAAGCATGGGCGTTCTTAAATGTGGCACAGGGCGAAACACTCTCAAATAAACTGGTGCGTGCTGGTAGAGCCATGAACGCCGGAGTCTATTTCGTGACACAATCCTCTGGGGACGTATCGAAAGAAAGTCTGAAAAATAACATCGGTTTAAAGTTTGCGTTCCGCTCCACAGATACCAATGAAATCAAGCAGACCTTAGAGTTTTTCGGGCTGGACAGTGAGGACGAAAACAACCAGAAACGGTTGAGGGATTTGGAGAACGGACAATGCTTAATGCAGGATTTATACGGGCGTGTCGGTGTGGTACAGATACACCCTGTCTTTGTAGAACTGCTCCATGCCTTTGATACCAGACCGCCGATAAAAAGTGAGGTGGATTTGGAATGATGAAATCTGTCACAAAAGAAAAGGTATTCCATGTACTGAAACTGGTACTGCTTGCCGTGACCGTTACGCTGGTACTGCTGTCCCTGCTTGGGACGGTAGCTCATGCGTCTGGACTGGTCGATGATACGGTCAATGCAGACAACCTGTATTCAAAGTATCCGCTTTCCAACTATCAGCTTGATTTCTATGTGGACAATAGCTGGTCTTGGCTACCGTGGAACTGGCTGGACGGCATTGGAAAATCGGTGCAGTACGGGCTTTACTGTATCACAAATTTTGTCTGGACAATCAGCCTGTATCTTAGCAATGCCACAGGATATGTGGTGCAACAGGCGTATAAGCTGGACTTCATCAATGACATGGCAGACAGTATCGGGAAAAGTATCCAGACACTTGCCGGAGTGACCGAACATGGATTTTCCAGCAGTGGATTCTATGTGGGATTCCTGCTCATTATCATTCTGATTGTAGGTGTTTACACCGCCTATACAGGGCTTCTCAAACGGGAAACAAGCAAAGCACTTCACGCTGTTATCAACTTTGTGGTGGTGTTCATTGTGTCTGCGTCCTTTATTGCTTATGCTCCCAATTATATCCAGAAAATCAATGATTTCAGTTCGGACATCAGCACCGCTTCTCTGGACTTGGGGACAAAAATCATGCTCCCCGATTCACAAAGCAAAGGCAAGGACAGCGTAGACCTTATCCGTGACAGCCTTTTTGCGATACAGGTAGAAAAACCGTGGCTGTTGTTGCAGTTTGGGAACAGCGATACCGAAGAAATCGGGACTGACCGTGTGGAAGCTCTGGTATCTGCCAGCCCGTCCGATGAAGATGGGGAAACAAGGGAAAATATTGTGAAAACAGAGATTGAGGATAACGACAATGACAACCTTACCATTCCACAGGTCGTCAACCGTCTTGGCATGGTGTTCTTCCTGCTCATTTTCAATCTCGGTATCACAATCTTTATCTTCCTGCTTACCGGCATGATGTTATTTTCCCAGATACTTTTTATCATATATGCCATGTTTTTGCCTGTCAGCTTTTTACTGTCCATGATACCGACCTATGAGAACATGGCGAAACAGGCAGTTGTCCGTGTGTTCAATGCCATTATGACAAGAGCCGGAATCACACTGATTGTGACCGTGGCATTTTCAATTTCCAGTATGTTCTACAACATTTCCACAGACTATCCGTTCTTCATGGTGGCGTTTTTGCAGATAATCTGTTTTGCCGGAATCTACATGAAGCTCGGAGAACTAATGAGTATGTTCAGTCTTAATGCCAATGACAGCCAGCAGATAGGTCGCCGGATTTTCCGTAGACCGATGGTGTTCATGCGACACAGGGCAAGACGTATGGAACACAGGATTGCAAGGGCTGTCGGTGCTGGAAGTGTTGCAGGTGCGGTGGCTGGTGCAAGTGTTGCCAGAGCCGGAAAGCCAGCAACGAACCAACCGCCAAAGAAACGGGAAAATACCTCTGCCAGCATGGGAAGCCGTGTCGGTTCTGCGGTAGGTGCTGTGATGGATACGAAAAATAAAGTCCGTGACAGTGCTTCCTCTCTGAAAGAAAATGTGAAAGACTTGCCGACACAGGCTGGTTATGCTGTCCACTCTGCCAAACAAAAAGCAAAGGATAACGTATCTGACTTTAAGCGTGGCGTTGTGGAAGAACGGGAAAACCGACAGGAACAGCGTACACAGAAACGCAACCTGCACAGGGAAAATATCTCACAGAAAAAGCAGGAATTACAGAAAGCACAGGAAGCAAGGCAGACAGTTCATGCGAATGGATCAGCGACAGCCGGAGCTACCAGAAGCCATGAACGCCCTGTTGCCACACCTGTTCCAAAAACAGCACAGACCGATACGGTCATAAAGCCGGATATGAAGCGTCCTGCTACTTCTCCTGTGATAAAAAATGTAGAAGTCAAGGCTGGAAAAGAAACTGTCCGAACCAATATCAGACAGGAACAACAGGTCAAAGGTGTTACCAGAACGAACCAGCCAAATGTAGTGGAATCCAGAAGTAATCAAAAGAAAACAACCATACAGAAACAGGTCAACCAAAAACAAAATCGTAAGACTGTTACGAAGCAACCAGAGAAAGGACGGAAGAAATGAGATTAAAGCGTATCCTTATCATAGGTACGATATTTCCTGTCCTTTTCTCCATCGTCCTCTTTTTCGGGATACTGATTTCCGGCGAAGATGACGACAGTTCCAACAGCTATTCGCCTGTTTATTCTGGCATGAACCTGTCAGCCGATGTCCTCAAACATCAGCCGATGGTAGAAAAATACGCCAGAGAAAACGGTATCTCGGAGTATGTGAACGTCCTGCTTGCCATCATACAGGTGGAAAGTGGCGGTACGGCTACCGATGTCATGCAGTCCAGTGAAAGTCTGGGACTACCGCCAAACTCATTAAGTACAGAAGAATCCATTAAGCAGGGGTGTAAATATTTTGCGTCCCTGCTTTCTTCCTGTAAAGCCAAAGGTATGAATGACATTAACGTGGTCATACAGTCTTATAACTATGGTGGTGGCTATGCAGACTATGTGGCGAAGAACGGGAAAAAGCACAGCTTCAATCTTGCAGAGAATTTCGCAAAGAATAAATCCGGCGGTACAAAAGTGACCTATACGAACCCGATAGCGGTCAGTAAAAATGGTGGCTGGCGTTATAACTACGGAAATATGTTCTATGTGGAGCTGGTCAACCAATATCTGACCGTGAAGCAGTTCAGCAACGAAACGGTACAGGCGGTTATGAATGAAGCGTTGAAGTATCAAGGCTGGAAATATGTCTACGGTGGCAGTAACCCGAACACCTCTTTTGACTGTTCTGGTCTTACCCAGTGGTGCTACGGAAAAGCCGGAATCAGCCTGCCACGAACCGCACAGGCACAGTATGACGCAACCCAGCATATCCCATTGTCACAGGCACAGGCTGGCGATTTGGTCTTTTTCCATTCCACCTACAATACCAGTGATTATGTTACCCATGTAGGAATCTATGTAGGAAACAATCAGATGTATCATGCCGGAAATCCAATCGGCTATACCGATTTGACCTCTGCCTACTGGCAACAGCACATCATTTGTGCCGGAAGAATCAAACAATAGAAAGGACTTGAAATATGTTTAAGAAGAAAGAAAAAACAGAGAAAGCACCTAAGAATAAGAAAGTGCGTACCATGAAAGTCGGGACACATAAGAAATCTGTCCTGCTGTTGTGGGCGGTGCTTCTGGCAAGCACCAGCTTTGGTGTGTATAAGAACTTTACCGCCATTGACACCCACACGGTACATGAAAAAGAAATCATTCAGCTAAGATTGAACGATACCAACGGTATTGAGAATTTCGTCAAGAACTTTGCGAAAGCCTACTACTCATGGGATACCAGCAAGGAAGCCATTGAAGCAAGGACAACAGAAATCAGTAAATACCTTACCAAAGAATTACAGGACTTGAACGCCGATACCATCAGAACGGACATACCAACCAGTGCGACCGTTACAAATGTGCTGGTCTGGAATGTGGAACAGTCTGGAATGAACGATTTTACCGTTGCCTACGAAGTAGATCAGCAGGTAAAAGAGGGAGAACAGACACAGGCAGTCACAGAAAACTACACCGTGACCGTTCATGTGGATAAGGACGGTGCAATGGTCATTACCCAGAATCCTACCCTTGCTCCGGCAGTGCAGAAATCAAAGTATGAACCGAAAGCACAGGAAGCCGATGTCAGTGTCAGTTCCGATACAGTCAAGGACGCTACCGCTTTCTTGGAAACATTCTTTAAGCTCTATCCGACAGCTACGAAAAAGGAACTTGCCTATTATGTCAAAGACGGAGTGCTTGCTCCTGTATCCGGCGACTATGTATTTTCGGAACTGGTAAACCCTGTCTTTACCAAAGATGGCGACAACCTCAGAGTCAGCGTGTCCGTAAAGTATCTGGATAACAAGTCGAAAATGACGCAAATCTCACAGTATGAGCTTGTGCTTCATAAGGACGATAACTGGAAGATTGTAGAATAAATGTTACAGCAGAATAGTATGGTAATTGTTTATCCAATCTATACTATTCTGCTTACAATTAGATTGACAAAATAAGAATCCCTCTCATATAATTGGTTGCAATGGTATTGAGGAAATACAACCTTAAATATATAATGGGAAAGTAGCATTGCAGGAATGAGGTAGGCTAATGAATAAAATATTGATTATTGAAGATGATTTAGAAATAAATGCGTTATTGGCTAATTTTCTAAAAGAAAAAGGATATGCTGTGCATTGCCAATATGATGGACTTCATGTTCTGGATTTTTTGAATAAAGAAAAAATTGATTTGATTATACTTGATATTATGCTTCCTTATCGGAGTGGTGATATTATTTTATCTGATGTACGCAAGAAATTTACGATACCTGTTATTATTATTTCAGCGAAAGAAACTACACAAAATAAAATCGACTTGCTTCGTCTGGGAGCAGACGATTATATCACAAAACCTTTTGATATGGAAGAAGTGCTTGCCAGAATTGAAAGTAATCTGCGAAGAGTACAATTTCAAAATAGCCAGACAGAATGTTTGCAATATAACAATCTGACTTTAGACCTAGAGAAAAATACAGCATTTTTGAATGGAATAGAATTATCCTTAACCGCTAAAGAATTTGGCATTTTAGAATTGTTGATGAAATATCCAGATAAAGTATTTTCAAAATCGAATCTTTTTCAAAGTGTTTGGGATACAGAATATATTGCTGAAGATAATACACTTAATGTTCATATCAGTAATTTACGCAATAAATTAAAAGCGATATGCTCTGATACAGAATTTATTGATACTGTTTGGGGCATTGGCTACCGCCTACATAAAGCTAAGGATTAAACGTTCCTTAGCTTTATTATTTTTTTAACTTTTCTCATTACGATTTAAGAAATTCTTTAAAATTGCCCGTTATACTGGTTTAAGTAAAGGAGGTTTGGGATATGAGTTCAATTATTTTAGAAGCAAAGTCTTTAACCAAAGAATATAAACAAACATTAGCATTAGACCACATAAATTTACAAATAAAAAAAGGAAAAATTTATGGATTTATTGGTCAAAACGGAGCAGGTAAGACTACTTTTTTAAGATTAGTCACAGGGCTTGCGTTTCCAACAAGTGGTACACTTTCTTTATGGGGAAATTCTGGAACAGAAGAATTGCAGAAACAGCGTAAACGAATTGGAAGTATGATTGAAACGCCTGCTCTATTCCCGTCAATGACTGCCTATCAAAATATGGAAGTACAGCGTATTCAACGAGGCATACCAGATAAATCAGTTATTAAAAGGACATTAGATATGGTTGGATTGCAAGATACAGGTAAAAAGAGTGTCCGCAATTTTTCATTAGGTATGCGTCAACGATTGGGGATAGCGATTGCACTTTTAAATACACCAGAACTATTGATTTTAGACGAGCCTATCAATGGTCTTGACCCTGCTGGAATTGTAGAAATCAGAAATTTATTAAAAATTTTGAATAAAGAATATGGTATGACCATTTTGGTTTCAAGCCATATCTTAGAAGAATTGTATCAAACAGCATCAGAATTTATTCTGATTGACCATGGAAAAATTATAGAAGAGATTTCTGATTATGAATTAAATAAACGGTGTAAACGACATATAGCAATTAAAACAACAGATGTTCAGAAAACGGTTCTGGTTTTGGAAGAGAATCTTCATACAGATAACTTTAAACTAATGCCAGATGGCATAATTCGTTTGTATGATTATTTGAATGATTTAGAGACAGTTGCGTCTGCTTTGGCAGAATCGCACATTCTTGTAACAGGACTTTCTGTATCTGGCGATACTTTGGAGGACTATTTTTTGAGCAAAATAGGAGGAACAAAAGATGTCAAATCTCCTAAAAACTGAGTTATATAAGTTGTTTCACAGTTGGTATTTTTGGGGAATTGGAATATTCAATCTCCTTTTAAGTAGCATATTGCTGTTAGATAGTAAAGAACGCTCTTCAAACTTAATTATGGCATCATTATACAATATTCCGTTACTCTATTTTTTGAGTATAGTGTTTATAGCATTGTTCATTGGAAGTGATTTTAGTGGAAGAACTTTAAATACTTATATTACTGCCGGACATAAAAGAAGTTCTATATTTAGAGTAAAGTTAATTGTATCTCAAATAGGTTGTATTATCATTCTGGTATTTCCATTATTTGTACATGGAATTATTAGTCAATTTTATATTGGAGAAAAACTTTTTTGGAATGATAGCACATATACTATGGTTTTACTAACTCTGTTTGCCATGATAACACTGTGTGCATTACCGATGTTTTTTGCTTTTATTTTTCGTGATATGGGGAAAACACTGACAGTTTCAATGGTTTTATTTTTTGTTATGATTTTTTTGCTAAACAGTGAATCTGCACAAATAATCAGCAGAATAATACCAATGGGACAACTTAGGTTAATTTCATTGCAAAAGGTCTATTCGACAAACTTTTGCTTGTTTGTAGATTTTTTATGGAATTTTATTTTATATTTCATTGCAGGTAGTGCTTTTTTACATACAGACTTGAAATAACCGGAGGTGTTTTTTATGGATAAATTATTAAAACTGGAAAAATATCAGTTGTTACATAATTCTATTTACTGGTGTGGTATGATTGGAATATTTATTTTAGGATTTTTTACAGCAGATACTTATGTTACAGAGGTCATGGGATCGACAGAAGAAATTGCTTCTTCTCTTGCTGATATTTTTAATGGAATGGTGTATGATTCTACGTTTCTTCTTATCATCATGTCGGCTATACTTGCATTGATTTTAGGACAGGAATTTTCTAAGAGAACAATAAACTTAGAGGTCAGTGCTGGACATTCCAGAAAACAAATTTTTACAAGTAAAATAATATCGTATTTAATTGCTTTTAATCTTATGGCTCTTGTCTATCCAGTTTCAGGGTGCATAAGGGAATTTGGACGCTTTGGTGTTGCAGACGTGGGAATGTTTTTTTACAATATTATAAAAGCAATCATTTATTCTTGTCTGCTTAATAGTGCGATATTTCTAATTGCAATACTTATTTGTTGCTATTTACAGGATGCTGTAAAAGCAACCTCGGTTACAGCAATTATTATTTTTGGTCTTAGCTTATATCTTGGCTATGGAATGATGTTGAGATTACCAGTCGGTTTTTTACCTACTTATCAAATCAGAATCGTTGTCAGCATGAAAACCTTTTTTCAACCGATAGCTATTTTAGTAGGATGTATATGGTCTGGTATATTGGTATTGCTTTCGTGGATAAAATTTTGTAAATGTGATTTTAAATAGGTGGAGAAAATGTCTAACATAGAATGGATTTTAATTATCATAACAATATTTTTAGTAATACTGCTATTTCGATATATTCAATTAAAAAAACAAATCCGTAATCTTGCGGATCAAGTTAATGAATTGAATTCTGGAAATTCACAGCAGATGTTAGACATTTCGTTGATTGATAAAGATTTAGAAAGACTGGCTGGTATATTGAATCAATATAATATCAGACAACGACAGGCTGTTGCAGGCGTATTACGCAATGAAGAGTATTTAAAAGAATCTGTTGCTAATATATCACATGATTTGCGTACACCTCTTACAGTCATTCTTGGTCATTTACAATTATTGCAAAAAGAAAATTGGGAATCCAGTCAAGCACAGCGTGTAAAAGTGATTTTTAGCAAAGCCGAAAAAATGAAAGAATTGGTAGAAACATTCTATGACCTTTCTATTTTGGAGGAACAGCAGACAGTTCCAGAAAAAGAAAAGTTTAATATATCTAATATGTTAATAAATTTAATTACGGAAAATGCCGTTGCATTAGAAAAGGAGAATATTTTACCCGAAATAAATCTCCCAGATTATTCAATATACGTATATTCTGATAAAAATATGGTAGAACGAATTTTACAAAATCTGTTGACAAATGCAATTAAGTATTCTGTTGGAACGATAAAAATAACACTTATGGAGAAAGAAAATAATAATATTATATTTACCATTGAAAATCCAATGAGTGACAGTTCAGAAATTGATTGCAATCGACTTTTTGACCGTTTTTATACAGGCGATAAATCAAGACATAATGGAAGTACAGGATTGGGACTTGCGGTAGTAAAAACACTTGTTGCCATTCTTGGCGGAAATATTGTTGCAAAAGTACATGCCAATAGCCTTATTATTACTCTTGAATTATAAAGTATTGAAGATATATTCGTATGATAATTCATTGAAGAGTGGACATCGGCAGACATCATAAGAAAAGCAAAAAAACTTATGATTGAAAAAGGGCATACTTATTACCAATCCCGTAAATTGGACAGAGTACCCAAAGAAGCCGTGGAAGAATTATTAGGAATTACATTATCAGACACAAACGATTGATTGTACTTCTTGCATATCATGTAAGGAGTGAAATCATGGCAAAAGACCCTATTAAGAAAGCAGATAACGGAACTTATTATTTCAGAGCTAATTTAGGCTACAATCCCATTACCGGAAAACAGATACAGAAATACCGAAGTGGATTCAGAACGAAAAAAGAAGCAAAGGAAGAATATTCAAAACTGGTGTTAGCTTCTACCGAAGAATTAACAACAAAAAAGGATGGCGTTTCTTTTCAGCAATTTATAGAAGAAACCTACCTGCCATGGTATAAAACACAGGTAAAAGAAAGCACTTATCTTAATCGTGCTACTACCATCAAGAAACATTTTTCCTATTTCTACAAAATGGAAACAGACGAAATCGAACCTATCCATGTTCAAAACTGGCAGTTGAAACTTGCAAAAGATTTTAGCCCTAATTACATTCGTATCGTACAGGGAATACTTTCTATCGCATTTGACAGAGCTATTGTTCTTGGAATTGCGAAGAAAAATCCTTCTCGTATGATAGGCAATATCAAAAGCAAGAAAACCAAAGTTGATTTCTGGACATTAGAAGAATTTCAAAAGGTTATTTCCTTACTCTGTAAGAAAGACTATTATGAACATTACTCTCGTACTTTTCTTACACCGCCCACAATAAAGTATAATCTTTTCTTGCATCGTAATTTACCTCCAAAAGAATTTAATCCTGTCAAAGGAAAAGGGAAATGTTGTCACCTCTGCAAGCAATTTGCCATAACCGCTGATCAACCGGTTAACAGAGCAGTTTTTCCGTAAGAGTCGAAGTTCACCCCACTGCCCTGCAGCTTCTGTTGCTGATCTTTGTTCGAACGTATGTTCGTTATGCTTACTATATCTCTGTTTCAGACAAATTGCAAGCCCTTCTTAGGATATTTTTCTATTTTTCTTAACTGTTTTTTTAATCCCTGTATGTTAGAATAGTTGCCAGTGATATAACAAAACGGTTTTTTTGATTGCAAATACATCATAACGTACAATAATAGATTTTCTCTCGTCTACCAATAGTCATACTATAGAATTTCTATAGTACGTTTTTAGATAACACGGAGGAAGAGAAAAACGTAGATATAAGGTGTCTCTTGGACAACTGGATCCGGAAACTGAACCCCTTGATCTAGATGAGATTGGTTATTGTAAATAGAATGGGGATTAATTTCCTTCCCCTTAAGGAAAGGTCAATCATAATATAGCACATATCGTCACGAAATAAAAAACAGCTACAGAGCCCATGTTTACTGAGTTTGTAGCCATTTTTTATTTTTCCAACTGTCAAAGATGGGTGGTCGTCCAGTTTCCAAGACATATAACTTCCAAAGATTTCTTTTATTACTGGTTCCATAAAAATTTCCTCGCTTTTTTTAATTATAGAAAGAACGAAAAGAAAATGCCATGTAGGTTTTTATGGGAAATCCGGCATATTTTTAATTCATATTTGGGGTGAGTAGTGAGGCGCAAATATAAAAAATTATAAACATGTTTGCGGGACTTCTGTTCATATGATAAAATAACTGTACGAGACATATGACAAAAAAGATTAGATTATATAATGCTGTTTTGATTGTAAAAAAACAAATTGGGGGATAGTTATATGAATGAAGATAAAGAACAGTTGTTTTGGAGGATTTGGAATGAACAAGAAATTGCATCTTCTCACATCGCGGAATATGATTCTATACCGCACTTATATGGAGAACATGTAATGTATCAAGCAGAAGGGCAAATAATTGATTTAATCGCCCAAAATCATAATATTACATGTTCCGAGTTAGCTGAAATAACAAAAAAGACACCAAGTGCATGCTCACAAATTGTTAGAAAATTAAAAGATCGTGGTTTTGTAATACAGACAAGAAATGAAAAAAATAATCGAAAATATAATTTATCATTGAGCAATGTAGGGAAAAAAATTTACGAAGAAAGAAAGCATTTTACTAAGAACTGTCAACTTATTATGATGAAAATGCTAGATCGATTTACAGAAGAAGAATTAATACATCACATAAAAGTACAACAAGTTATAAATGAAGCTTATGCTGGCGATGTGATCAGAAGTAAAGAACAATTAAAATAAGAAAATAGGATTTCATATTTTTTAGAAGAAAAGAATATGAAATCTTTTTTTGTCTAAAATCAAAAATAATTTATTAATAATGCATAAAAAAATGCAAGCAAAAATGTATATAATGACAAAATTAAACGAAAAGCTTGAAAATAATAATTAACCATGTATAATTGTAAGTAACTTAATACTTTAGCACCTTAACAATTAAAAAGAGGGGGGGTACACTTGTTTAAAAATATAGAAAAGAAAATATTTATTCCGACATTTTTAACATTGATTATTTTTATATTATTAATACGTTTTTTTCCGAAAGAAACTAAAAATATAATTTCGTATCTATTTAATGTGTGTACCGAAAAGTTTGGATGGTTATATTTAGTAGTATGCCTGTTAGCATTTGTTTTTATGTTTTGCTTAACATTTAGTAAATATGGAAATGTAAAGCTTGGTGATCCAGGTGAAGTACCAAGATATAACAATATGTCATGGATTGCAATGCTATTTACATCAGGTGTTGGAAGTAGCCTTGTTATTTTAGGATTTTTAGAACCAATTTATTATGTCAGTAGTCCACCATTTCAAATAGAACCATTTAGTCAAAAAGCTTTTGAATATGCACATATGTATGGACAATTTCATTGGGGACCAAGTGCTTGGGCACTTTATAATCCTGCAATTATAGCTATTGCATATATGTTATTCGTAAAAAAAGAAAACAAATTACGATTAAGCACAGCATGTAAATGTGTTTTGGGAAAACGAGTAGATGGTTTAATTGGAACTATCATTGATATATTAGTTGTATTTGGTGTTGTTGGTGGCATTTCAACCTCTTTAGGAATAAGTGCTCCTGTTATAGCAGATATTATAAGACATGTATTTAAGATTCCTAACCAATATGAATTAATTGTACAGATAACTGTTCTTTTGATTTGGGTTGCATTATTTGGATCAGCTGTTTATTTAGGACTTGATAAAGGAATTCAAAAATTAAGTAATATCAATGTTATATTAGCATTTGGTTTTATGGTCATTTTATTATTAGTTGGACCAACCGTTGATATATTCAAAATGGAAGTTTCATCAATAGGACTTTACTTACAGGATTTTTGGAAAATGAGTACTTATTCCGATCCTTTTGGAGATGGTATATTTACAAAAAATTGGACTGTATTCTATTGGGGATGGTGGCTTGCATTTATGCCTATGATGGGAATGTTTGTAGGAAACATTTCTCGTGGTAGAACGATTCGAAATGTTATGTGGGGGCAATTGATATGGGGATCACTTGGTTGTTGTGTTAGTTTTATGATTTTTGGCGGTTACTCTTTATATTTACAATATACAGGAACTGTTGATTTAGCATTCATTTTGGAAACACAAGGACAAAGTGCAGCACTTATGGCAATTTTAGAGACGCTTCCATTGAAAAATGTAATGATGGTTTATTTATGTATCGTGTGTTTTGTATATTTAGCAACTACTGTTGATTCTTGTGCTTATGTATTAGCTGGAACAACAACCAAAAATTTATCATGTACAGACGAACCAGCAAGATGGAATCGTATTCTTTGGGCTATTCTGTTTTGCACATTATCAATTGGCTTAATGATGATAGACGGATTAGAAGCAGTAAAAACTATGTCGATCTTAACCGGATTACCATTAATTGGAGTTTTGATTTTATTAATGGTATCAGTAAGACGCATGTTAATAAATTCAGACAATCATTAAAAAGATAAGTGATTTCATTGATTGTTGATAGGAGAGGTGATGTAAAAAAGAAAAGAGTTGTTTTCGTTCATAAATTTTATGAATGAACAGTGTAACAGCATTATCTAAAAGTGAAGAAAGAGAGGAAAAAAAGTGAAGAAAAAAAATGAGAAAAATGTAAAGAAATATTTAGCGTTAATCCTCATGATGTTTGCTATGAGTACAATTTACACATTACCATATTTGCGATATTCATTCTTTACAGCTTTGCAAGATGCAATGGGATTATCAAATGATGCAACTAAATATGGAAACTTAATGTCTGTCTATGGAATTATGAATCTATTAATGTATTTACCGGGTGGAATCATTGCAGACAAATTTGATTCCAAAAAGTTGCTTGTATTCTCAATGGTTGGAACAGGAGCGCTAGGACTTTGGATGGCAACATGGCCTTCCTACAATGGATTATTAATTATCCATCTGTTATTTGGTATTACCACAGTTTTGACATTCTGGTCCTCATCCGTTAAAGTTGTAAATTTATTAGCATCTTCTGGTGAACAAGGAGAAACATTCGGATTCTTGGAAAGTGGACGAAATGTTATTGGTTTAGCTCTTAGTGCTATTACATTAGCATTATTCGCATATTTATCAAAAAAAGTTAATGAAGTAGCAGGAATTACTTTTGTTATTGTACTTTATTCTATTATTATGATTCTTGTAGGTATTGTACTTTATTTTATGCTTCCTAATTTTGCAAAAGACCCAGAAACAACAAATGCAAGTGTCAAAGATAGTTTGATTGCTATGGGGAAATGTTTCAAAATGCCAATTACATGGTGCTTATCCGCATTCATTTTTACATGTAGTATTATGACAGGATCTGGTTCTTATTATGCACCTTATTTACAGGAATTTTGTGGAATGACTGTTGCGGCAGCATCTACATATGCAGTAGTACGAACAACAGTAGCTCCTATTTTGGCCGGTCCTGTTGCTGGTAAAGCTTCTAAGAAATTTGGAAGATCTACACCAGTTATTATGTTTGGATGTATCGGATTGATTATTACAAATATTTTGCTTCGCTTAGTACCAGGAAAGACAAATGTACTATTTTTGATAATGGTAATTATGGTTCTAACTGCATTTTCATATTCATGTAATAGATCTGTGTATTGGGCAACAATTGATGAAGTTGGAGCTCCAAAGAATGTAGTTGGAAGTATTACTGGTATTGCATCTATGATAGGATTTTTACCTGATGCATTTCTCGGAACATTATATGGTAGTTGGATCGATAATTTTGGTATGGAAATAGCATATAATAAAATCTTTACTTTCTGCGTTATTGTATCAGTACTTGGGCTTCTTGTAGCACTATGTGGTGATCGTATTATTAAAAAAGCTCAGAAGACTCAAAAAACAATAGAAGAAAAATAATAATAACTCTAACACAATATTAATATTTAATTTAAAGGAGTAAGATCGATATGAAATATAATTTTGATGAATACAAACTTAGAAACAATATGGAAGCTGCTAAATGGGATTCTATGGGACCTAATGCAAAAGAAGGTATTGTCCCACTATCTGTAGCAGATATGGAATTGTTAAGCCCACCGGAAATTATTAATGAACTTGTAAAGACAGCAGAATTTGGTATGTATGGATACACATGGTGGGGTGAGCGTTATGCTAATGCTGTACAGCATTGGATGAAGACAAGACACGATTGGGATATTCAGAAAGATTGGATTGTTCAGTTAAATGGTGTTGTTCAAGGATTGGCTTGTGCATGTAGAGCTTTTACAGAACCAGGAGATAATGTTCTCTTATTAACACCTATTTACTATCCATTTTATACTGTCATTGCAAGAAACAAAAGAACATTAGTTGAAAGTACTGTTCAATTAAAAGATGGACATTATGAAATTGATTTTGAAGATTTTGAAGAAAAAGCAAAAACTGCAAAAATGTTTATGCTTTGTAATCCACATAATCCATTAGGACGTGTTTGGACAGAAGAAGAATTAAGAAAAATTGGTGATATCTGTCGCAAATATAATGTACTTGTTGTTAGTGATGAAATCCATTTTGACTTAATTATGCCAGGTCATAAACATACGGTATACGCAGCATTGGGTGAAGAATATGCTGATAATTGTGTAATTTTAAATGCACCAAGTAAGACATTCTCACTTGCAGCATTATGTTTAGCAAATGCTTTTATTCCAAATAAAGAATTAAGAGAAAAATTTGATTTTGAAGTAAATAATTCTGGTGCATATACATATAGTATTTTTGGAATCCGTGCTTTAGAAGTGGGATATACTGAATGTGCTGATTGGGTAGATCAGTTAAATGAACATTTATATGGAAACTATCAGTATTTTAAAAACTTCATGAAAGAAAAATATCCTGAGGTATGGGTAGCTGATCTTGAAGGAACATATCTTGTATGGTTCGATTGTAAATGTTTTGGATTGGATGGAAAAACACTTGGAGAATACTTACGAAACGAAGCTTCCTTATATTTGGATGATGGATATATTTTCGGGGATATAGGAGATGGGTTTGAACGTATTAATATTGCATGTACAAGACAAGTGCTAGTTGATGCATTGGATCGTTTTGATAAAGCAATGCAGAAGTTAAAAAACAACGCATAAAAAAATACAAATAAAAAAGAAGCAAAGTGCTGTCAAATGATGATATGCTCCCTTCTAGGTAGACAAGTGAAATAATAAAAACTTGTCACGTAGGAGGGGGCATGTTTTATGTTCAAGGTAGTTGGGGTGAGTGGACGGTGTAAAATTTAGGCAGGCTGTTCGGTATCATCGGAGACGGCCTGCCCAATGACTTACACTTCTTTAAACTTCTGATGCTTGGACAATGCAATTGTCACTGCAAATCCAAACAACTGTTCAGATCCAGCCCTTTATGATTTCTAATCATATTCTATACAAACCTGTTTATTCAGATCTACCGCATATCGCTGTAAATATTTGTCCGCAAGACTATCTGGAACCACTTTAATATGTACGACTGGACAATCCGCAAAAACAGCTTTATCTAAAGAAAGAATACTTGCAGGTAAATGAATTTCTGCCAGCTTATGGCAACCATAGAACGCATGGTTTTTGATTCTCTGGATTCCTGTTTCCATATACACTCTTTCAAGATTTGTACACTTGCAAAACGCGTCTTCTTCAATAAGAAGAATATTCTTCGGTACGACAAGCTCATGTATTCTGGAACATCCACGGAAAACACCTCTTGATAATTTTGAAAGCCCCTTGCCAATCTTTATTTCTTTCAGTCCCACACAATATAAAAATGCATAAGTTCCAAGTTCAGAAACTGAATCCGGAAGCACCAGACTATCAATGGAAGCACATCTTGAAAACGCATCCCGGCAAATACATTTCAATGAATCTGGTAAAAAAAGCGTTCCTTCAAGACTCTTACATCCTGTAAAAGCATTCTCCTTTATTTCTTCCAGTTCTTTCCCCCATTCGACAGAACGAAGCGAAGTACAATTATAAAATGCTCCCGCACCAATCTTCTGCACTGTATCCGGAAATCTTACGGCCTGCAGCCCAAAACAGTTACAAAATGCTTCATCCTCGACCGATTTCAAGTATTTTGGAAGTTGTATCTTTTGGAGATTATCCTGACCCCCGAAGGCTCTTTTCCCAATTATAAGAACTGGAGCTCCCACAATAGAGTCCGGTATAACCAGATCCTGTTTTTCCTGGACTCGACATCGGATAATTTCACTTTTGTGATACACAGTCTCTGGATACTCCTGCCTCTTATTATAATACCGGTACTCAGGCAGTCTCTGATTTCCTGCATCCAACAGACAATATTCCTTCGTTGAATCACTCAACAGGAATACTGCATCTCCGTTTTCAGCGCTGCAATTTGCAAGCAGATGAGTCTGCCTATCGATTTTCCAAGGATCAGCCATAAGCTTTTCCGATTCATGTGGAAGAATATGCATACTTAAAATTACGATGAACCAGAGCCTCAAATGGCAATCCGACAGATTGTTACGCCATTCTTCCAACAGATTCTTTGTAATATGTACAAAATAATCATAAGAAAGCTCTGCAATGGTCTCCTCTGCACCTGATGCCAGCGATGGATCACTTACCATTGCTTTTATCAGTGGATGAAGGGAAACCGTATGATTCTCAATATGAATTACTCCTTCTTCCTGAAGCTGGAAAACAGCATTTCTCGCTGCAACCAATACCTCATCCGATGTGAACTGACCATCTCCTGTCAATTTACAGATCACATTCATGTTATTCGTATACGGCTCCATCCTAATGATTGTACCAAGAACCTGCCGTTCGATTTCTGTATACTTTCTCAAGATTAATTTTGCATGAAATAAGTGTTTCAGAATCTCATAAGGTGTATCAGAAATCCTTTTCCCATCCTTATTGACCGATACTTTTATTCCAAGTTTTAATGCATCCGGGATGCTTTTCTTAATCTTCTGACTGTACTTCTGAAGTGTCCAGCCGCTTCTCTTATAATGGAGCGCAATCAGCTTTACAGCCAAAGCATGGAATCCAACTGTCGAAATAATTTTTTCACATGCACTTTTATCCTCCTGCGACAATTTCTCATATACCATTCCAGAGTACTGGCAAAACATATGACACGAAAATGCTTCTTTCTGCTCCACATTTTGATTGTCTACAGAATCTATGAAAAGAACCTTTCCATATTCGTTCATCTCTTCCGTATAATCCTGCGCTGTTATAATCACTTTTACACAAGACAATCTTGCCAGCAGATGGAATACCGTAGGATTCGATACATCATTGAAATTATCGATAATGAGCAGATCCTGCTGATCTAACAGAGTAAAGGAATCGGTATCTCCCTTTTCTTCCTCCTCATTTTGCAAATGGATCTGCTTGGAGAGAAATTTATAATCCCCACCTCCATTCTCCTGTAATGCGACCGGAACCACATGTTTTACCTTCTTCTGTGAGAGCTGTAACTGTCCATAATAGCGACTGGCTTCACTTTTCCCCGATCCCGATATACCAACTAAAAAGAGACGGTCTGCCTCTTGAAACGCTGCATCTATTGCTTCCGTAAGATAGTCTCTCGAACAGTAGTATTGATTAGAAACAGGACTGATTCTCCGATATTCCTTAGAAAGGCGGTTCTTCGGCATTTTATCTCCCAAATCCCCCATCTACATTGGAATCGACTCCTCTTGTTCTTCTTTCGGATTCGGATTTAAAATCAACGGCTGTTCTGGAAGAGTGATCTTATATCCTTCACCTGGTATTGAACGGATACAGTCTCTAATTTCCGGATAATTCTTCTTAAAAAAATGAAGTAAATCCGAAATTCCTTGCTTCTCATTAGAAGGGCTATCTAATCCCCATACGGCGTCAACAATCTGATCAAACTTCAAAACAATGTTTGAGTTTTCAACAAATACTATCAAAAAATTGTACTGTTTTGGTGTAAGTTCATCCTCTCGTCCGTTATAAATAATCGTCCATCCTGGAATATTGAAAATACAGTTTTCCGAAAAATAAATTTTGTCGTTCATAAACATCACCCCGCTACCATTCTATATCAAAATTCAAGATAAAATGTGCATTCTCCATGCCAATCAGCAGAGTGATTAACACGGGAGTAAATAATAACTCTCATTTCTATCGAAATACTATCAACAAGCAATCGTTCTCCTGTTATTTCCTATACATTATATCTGTACCAGAAATACGTCACCTGATTTTAGATTATTATAACAAATAAAATAAGTGAATGCTATGCTCGAAGTATCTCATCTCCACTTTTAAACCCCTTTTAAATACAACTGTATGTCCCCGCTGCTTACCGCTGCATTGATCTGCGGCACTTCTTCTGCTGTCACACGCACGGTAAAGGAAGTTGCAACACTTGTTTCATCACTGATCTTGTTTCCGGAAGTATCATAGACATCCTCAATATAAACATCCGATGCCATCAAAACATATGCTCTTGTCGCCTCATCCAGTGCATAAACATCCACAAGATCTCCCCTTCGAAGGGAACCATTTACGCTGGATGCAAATGCCGGTGTATCAAAGGATGTAAGAACATAACCATTTTGATATTTCTCCATCCCTGCATTGTTTTCTACCAGATCTTCCTTTAATACCATCTGGGATTTTTTCATTGCATCCTTTAAATAAAATCCCTCTTTTGGAAGACTCTTGAGTGTCGGATAGGCATTTGGGGGAACGATTTCTTTATCCACCTGCACCACCGCAAAATACTTCTTATACTCCTCTTCTTTTACAAACGTATTCTTATCTGGATCTGCTTTCATAGAGACGACTGTGGCCATCTCTTCCTTTTGCATTCCTCTTTGCTCTGTAACAAATGAGATCGCACTTACCACAATGCATGCAAATAAAAGTGGTAACAAAAGTGTCTTAAAAACAGATAAGCTGTCTTTCTTCTTTTGTTTTGTCTTTGTACCTCTTTTTTTCGCTGCTTCCATTTTTCCTTTGTTTTCTGTTTTCTTCTTTTCAAACATCTTACTTTTCACTCCTTTTTCTAGTCGCTGATTTCAAGCGTACAATAAATATCCTTTGTTTTTGTGATCATGCTTCCATCGATCATGCTTTTGATGTCAAATCGGACACTTCCATAAGCAGAAGTCTTTGTTACAACTTCTCCGGTTGGAGCATAGACACTTCCTATTTCTTTCGTGTTTACACTTTTCCCTTCGCCATCTCCGCTCCATTTGGTTACTGTCACCGCGTTATCTTCCACCTCATAGCAGATAAAATCATCATAACGAAAGTTATAATAAAACCCCTCTGTGTTACGGATCGCATCCTCCATACAATCCTTAAAGATTCTGTGGGACTCATCGGTATTCTGGAAACGAAGAACCGGTACTCCCGATTCTTCCATTGTTTCAAAGTAATACACATCATCTGCTACAAGACTTGCTAAAACGGAATCTGCCAGCGCATCATCCACATGGTGCTGGTGTGTCATAAGCTTGGCAACCGATGTAAGATAAATACTAAGGATCACCAGGATCATTGCTGTCAGAAACAAAAACACATATCCAAAAGCACCGCTTGCTTTTCTCTTTCTTTGTATCCACGCTTTCATTTTCACACCGCCTTACTGCTTTGCCGTTGTCTGTCTTTGGATCGAAATCTGACTTGGATGGGAGGTATACTTACTGATTGCACCGGCGAATGCCAGTATATTATCATCATACGTTCCGCTGATCTTTAGATAGATCCTGCTTCCATACTCCACTTCACTTGTCGTTGTCCCATCAAACGTAATGTTATATAAGCCATAATGCTCCAACTCTTCCTGTAAATCGGCCTGATCTGTTGGGGATAAGTATCCTTCGGTTTCCATGATCAAAAGATACTCTCTTGCAGTCTGCTGCATCCCCCACTTATCACTGATCCCAGAGAATGCTCCAAAGATGATCACAAGAAATGCACAGGAAAAAACCAGACCGACTAACATGACCAGCATGTTTTCCATAACAGCGCCTTTTTTCTTTCTTATAAAGATACTTTTGATCTTTTTCATGCCTTCTCCTTTCTAAAATCCGATCTGCAGTTCCATCAGTTTCATAATGATGCAGTAAAGGATCATTGCTAAAATGTCCATCGCGATCAGGATCACATAGAGCATGGTTTTTTGTTCCAGGCGCAGACACCTTCTCTTATTGACACTGATCTGCTCTCTTTCAATGTTTTGTTCCAGTGTCTTTAGTGCTTCATCAACCTGCCCTGTCACCTGTAAGGATTTAATGACCGTACAAAAGGAAGAAATTTCCGCATTGGAAAAACTAAATTCCAAGTCATTTAAACACTCTTCTAATGACTTTCCTGCATCCAGATCCGTTCGAAGTTTTAAAAGTGCACTCTTAAGCCTTTTATTTTCCACAACGATCACTGCATCCTTTAAGGCATCTGCGATATACTGTCCGCCTCGTTTTCCATAAAGTACGCTTCGGCTCATCTCCATAATGTCTGGCATCATCTCATCATTGGATGCTTTGTTCTTTGCTTTTAAGAGAACGTCAAGAAAGAACCAGCCAAGTACGAAGCTGAATAATAAAATCCCTTTTTTAAAGGAATGTATCCCAAGCCCCTGCAGCATAAAGAAACTACACAAACCAAAGGAAAATGCAAACAAAAGCTTAGAAAGATACCACTGCCCGACACTCATCTGATCCTTTAAAAGCACACCTGCGCCCATCCGTTTTAAAGTGATCTGCTTTTCAAGCAGAAACCGCATAACAACATCTGAATTTTTTATAGCTTCTAATTGTTTCCTTGCTTCTTTTTCCGGAGTCGTGCCATGCATGCGGTAGATGATGCTTTGCATGATACCAAAGCAAAGGATAAATAAAAAAAGATAGAATAACTGGATCAAAAGAAATCCCCTCCTTTCCTACTTGTCAGTCTGAAACATCTTAATCCCAACCAAAAGATATAAAATACCGGTCACTAAAAGTAAAAACTGCCCTGCCACAGTTCCTGTAAGGCTTTCCTTTACCGGAATATCAAGCCCTGCTCCAATAATTAAAACGATCACGACTGCCATAACAGAGATCACGGTAAGCGTTAATTTGCCCGCATAAAGGATATTTTTCCTGTCTTCCCTTGCAGATAATCCGGCTGCGACCTGGCTTGTCATCTGTGCTAAGACTTCCTCATAATTGGCCTGATAATGCATACAGTTCTTTAGGTTGATAAGGATCGTCTGAAGCTGTCTGTTTTCTACTGATTCCTTCATATAATCAAATGCAATATCGATATTTCCTGTATTTTCTGCATCTGATACAAACTTGGAAACGACCTCTTTTAAAGGCCCTGTGAAAGACACTGCCGTATTTTGCATGATCGTTACAATGTCACTGCTTCCCTTGGCATGATTGGATAGGATGGAAATAAAAATCGCAGTGGAATTCTCGATCTCGTTATATCTTTTTCCGGAAAGTGCAAGTGCACCCCCATAAAGGAGCACCACCTGCAATACACACAGAAAGATTCCAGCAAATCCATTTTGAAAAACAAGCACCCCTTCAAAAAATCCACTGAGTGCCAAAAGAAAAAGGATACTTAAGAAAACTTCTCCATTTAAAAATTCAAATTGACTCTTCATACCGCTTAAAAGCATCAGCCGGTCCAACTGATAAAGCAGGGAATGATTCTCGATCGCACCGTATCTTGTTACAAACTCAGCTTCCGATAAAACTCTTTTTTCCACATTGTCCTTATATTTTTTAACGACTTTTCCCCAGACATTATTCTCTACAAAACGTTTGTGTAGAAAAAACACAAACAGAAAAGTAAAAAGAAACAGACTGGCTTTAAAAAAAGTACTAATTAACATCTCCAGCCGCCATTTTGTATTTTTTATACTGTCTGACCGCAAAGTGCTGCGGATCTCTTTCTTCCAATTCCTGGAACATCATATCCACTGGATTCTGGTAAGTTTCATCCTCTTCACGGGTTTCGCTTTCATTCAAAAGATCCAAAAGGGTATTCAGATTCTTTTCCTCTTCATCCCCTTCATACCAGATAAAAGCAATCAGTGCTGTATACAGCAATTTCTCTGCTTTCACCCAAAAATCTTCGGAAGCTTTTTCCCCTTCGCCTTTGGTATTAACAATGATTGTTGTAACCAGCTTCAGGATATCTTTTTCAGACCGTATATAGGCAAATGGATTGTAATGAAGCGATTTGGAAAAATTGATAGTATTCAGAACCTTAATCACATATGGCTCGTGTATCACTTTTCCTGATTTATCTTTCATGATATTTCCATTCTTATCTTTCTTAGGTGGTCCCTTTGCTAACATCTTCCCACACTCTTCAATCAAAGTACCTTTCGGATCTGTAATGACCATGGAACAGTTCATCTGCATGACTGACGGCTTCACAAAAAATCGTGTTTTTCCGGAACCACTGCCGCCGATGACCACTATATTTTTATTTCTTGCATACTTTGGCTGTTTAGGTCTGCTTTCCATAGTCAATGCTTCTGTTGCTGTCAATGGAATGTTCATCCATGGATCTTCCGACATATAAGGTTTGATATCCTCAGCGTTTCCCCATCTGGCTGAACCATACTCGATTCCTTTCCGGAGTTTCTTTGCATCTGACTGTTTCTGCCATACCAGTAATTTCAGAATAACAGCTGCTACAATTCCTGTCAGCATATCACACCAGTTAAAACTTGGCTGCAATCCGGTAAGAATCCTGTCTGCATGTTCCATCGCATATAATAGCTTATTCCCTATATCTTCTCCCGGACTGTTTCTATAAAGAAATGATGCCCGATTTGTATAAAAAGCAGTTAAGATATATGGGATATTGGTAAGAACCAGTTTCTTTTTATCCAGGGCGGACAGCCTGACCCTGATCTTATTCTTCCATTTTTGCATCAGATTTTTGCCGCTTTTCTTTTTCATCGACTCTGCTCCTGATGCCGGTTCTTTACTTTGTCCTTCGTCTTCTTTGGCATCATTGCCCGGTAAGCTGCAAGACGCTTATGAATGGAAGGCTTATTCGCTTTTTGAATCTGTTTCTGGGAAAACTCACGGAAAGCAGCATTGAGGGCATCCTGATCACGTCCCTTGAAAAATACCAGATAAACCGGAGGCTCTTTGCTCTTGTCTTTTTTCAGAGCATAATTGATCCCGTATTTTCTGGCATACCGTTCAAAGGACTTGATATTTTTGTCCGTGATCTCGATATTGACCATCCCGGCATTCTGTTTTGCCAGCTCTTTTACCGTGACCTTTCCCTGTTTCGGCTGATTTTTCTGTGCTTTCTTCTCTACTGATTTCTGCTTCTGATGACGCAGATACGCAACAAGAACCTTTTTCAACAGGTCTGCCGTAATCTTAGTAGTCCGAATACAGAACGTGACCGTTTTCTGAGTTACCTCTTCCTGCATGACTTTTCCCTCCTTTCAGCGATTCAACTGCTGTCCAGATCTGTAATCATGGCAATCACCCCCTTTAATGAAAAAAGACAGATTAACCGGTAATCAGGTTCTGCACCTGTACGAGTTTTTCTGTCCCTTCTTCTTTTCTCTTATCTTCTCCACCACAATAGATGGGAACACACATTTCAAGTATTCTACTGTAAATACGCTGATGGGCAGTATCCAAATCTTTGGATTTCATTTCATTCAGTCCCAGATTCGTTGTTACGATCAGCGGAAGCATTTTACAATAGCGGCTGTCTATCACATTATAGACCTGCTCCAAAGCAAACTCAGAATTTCGTTCTATTCCTAAATCATCAATAATCAGCAGCGGATAATCCACAAGATTTTGTATAATCTGGTTCTTATCTGCCTGATAGCTGGTCATTTCATTTAGGATCCTGGAAAAATTTGTCATCATGACACGTTCTCCCTGTTCCAAAAGTGCATTTGCAATACAGCCTGCAAAGAAACTTTTCCCAGTTCCAACTGGTCCCATCAAAAGCAATCCTACATTTTTTCTCTTCATATCTGTCCAGTTTTCTACATACTGCCTGGCAATTAGTATCTTCTGATTGCTTCCATTGTCATTTTCAAATTTCCATTCCCAAAATCTTCTTTCCCGAAGTCCGATGGATTTTCTCTGATAAAGCTGCCGCTGTGCTTCTTCCCGCTGCATCTTCTCATCAAGTTCCTGTCTGGCTTTTACCTCGCATTCACACAAACAGGACACTACATGCTCAAATCCCATCAGACTAACTTTCATCTGTTTTCTTTTTCCACAGATACCACAATGAAGACATCCCTCTTCATCCAGATAATCTGCTGTTACTTTATTTTCCATCACAGGCTTTCTCCTTCCTGAAATTCATATTTATCCATTCCTGCCCTGGCTCCATCTCGTTCTGACCAAAGACAGATTGTTGCAAAATGATTCTGATACTCTTTTCCACTGGATTTCATATAAACAGAAAGATGATCTATCCGTTTCTGGTAATCCCATGGAAATAGCGTCATCAACTCCTGCAGTTCTGCTTCCGACAGAACAACATTTTTAAATCTCCCATTTAGACTGAATTTTTCTTCCAAAGCGGGAGTATTGCCCTTACTCTTATCAGTATGATTCTTTTCAGTCTTATTTATCTTA
>ERZ857745.1566-NODE-1566-length-27902-cov-3.852336_pt1 | contig 27902 bp, 26 predicted proteins | sample MGYA00519699_ERZ857745 | MGnify/ENA primary metagenome ERZ857745 (study PRJEB31778, sample SAMEA3449357) | human gut metagenome | biome: human gut; feature: human-associated habitat; material: faeces | place: United Kingdom | collected 2010/2012 ...
TTCACCATATGTCTTATGACTCAATATGAGTTCTCCCGTAACCTCGCCTGTCAGAACGGCAATATTTGTTTCCAGCCTCTCCATTAAAAAATCCTCCCCAATAAAAGTGTATGTTACATTTTATTAGAAAGGATCTGTTTTATTCATACTATTTAATATCAAGCCTCATAACCTCTGGCCGGCACTCTGTACCGTACTGGGGACAGGTAAAGCATTCAAAGAACTGAGGGGCTTCATCTCTCTCAATGGTGACAAAGCCGGATTTTCTGAAAAAGCCCGGCGCTCTTGCAACAAGAAATATGCTGCTGCCGCCTCTCTTTAGTGTTTCATCTGTAATGCAGTCCAGAAGCTCTGCTCCGGCTCCTGTTTTACGGTAAGGCTCGTTTACAGCTATTCCGTCAACGATAAACTCTCCCTCGCGCAGAGCAAGCACCGCTCCGCCCTGCAGGTTTCCTGCCTCATCTGTAAGCTGCCAGCACTTGACTATATCTGTGGGCACAGGCTCATCTTCGCTGAACTCAAGCCTGTTTGCTATAAACATGGGCACAAGCCGGTCATAGTCTTTAGTTTCCGCTATTTTTAAATCTTTCATGGTAGTCACGCTCCGCTTTGGTTACAAATACTCTGATTTTATCATGCAGCACAGAGAAATCCAAAGGCAGTTTCTCGCCGTGCTCTCCGTCAACGTCTGTCGGTATATCCACCTCCGACTCTATCAGAAGTCTGTCTGTCTTGAAGGTAAGAACTCTGTGGTCGTCAAGATGCACGCCCTGAAGAACTTTAATTCCCAGAGGAACCATTTCAAGTATAGGCATCTTGCGGAACAGTATTACATTTAACAGTCCGTCATTTATTTCACTGTCCGGTGAAACATTTTTAAATCCGCCTGCCGAAGTACCGTTCATTACTATCATAAAGAACATTTCCTCTTCATAAATATTATCAGGCGTTGTCAGCTTTACATCTATAGGCTTAAGCTCTGTAACTTCGGATGCGCCCTTGAGATAGTAAGCAAATCTTCCCAGAGTATTCTTGAGCACAGGGTCTGTTTTCTGGCTCACGTCAACCATATTGCCCATAGCGGCAACATTGATGAAGTATTTGCCGTTCACTATGCCAACATCAACAGGCACCTGATAATCGCCCAGCGCCACATCTATCATGGCATCTATGGTTTCAGGCATCTCGAAGTACGAAGCAAAGTCATTTGCCGTACCCGACGGGAAAATAGCTATAGGCAGGTCTATATTGTTTTTGAGAAGCGCATTGACACATATGTTGATAGTGCCGTCGCCGCCTGCAACAATAACCTGTCTGTATTCCTCCTGATTAATCTCAGGCAAAAGCTCATTTAATATTTTGCCTTTTTCTGCTCTTACCGGTATTACAAGATAGCCCTCTTTCTGATACCTCTCTATAATATGGTCCAGATTGTTTTTAAACATTCCGTTTCCCGAAAACGGATTATAAAACAGAAGCACCTTTTTTTGTTTCATTCCGCTCATTGCCGATAATCCTCCTTATTTCCCCAATCAGATATAACGATCCCGCATATAAAACCGCATCGTAGTCACCTTTCATACTCTCTGCTAAAGCCACCGCCTCTTCCGGTGAGGCTGCCACTGTGCAGTCACATAAGCGCTTCTGTATTTTTGCCTGCAGGCTGCCCGCATCAAGCTTCCTGTCGCTTACAGGCTCGCAGGCAATAAAGTTTGAAGCTATGCGTGTAAAGTTGTCAAGAATTCCGTCTGCATCCTTGTCGGCAAGTATACCGCAGACCATAAGCACTCTGCTTCTGCCGAAGTATTTCGTCATAGTGTCTGCCAGCGCCCCGGCTCCTGCTTCGTTGTGCGCTCCGTCAAGTATTATATACGGTTTCTCTGATATTATCTCAAAGCGTCCTATCTGTACGGCTTTTTTGAGGCCTCTGTACAGGTCGCTGCGGTTTATCTTAATTATTCTCTGCTTCCTCAAAAGCTCTATGGCCGCAAGAGCCGCTGTAAGATTGCTTATCTGATGCTCCCCCGTCATAGAAATCTCAACTCCGCTGTAGTCTGTCCCCATTATTTCAAGGTCAACGGCAGAGCCTCCCAGATGCTCCGACATATATTTAGGCTTTATCCCGGATGCATCCGTAAACAGACAGCCCTGTCTGTATGCCTCTCCTGCTATGACCTTCGCTGCCGCAGGGTCTGACACATTTGATATAACCGGAACTTCCGGTTTGATTATGCCTGCCTTTTCGGCAGCTATCTGCTCTATTGTATCTCCCAGTCTGTCTGTATGGTCAAGCGATATTGAGGTTATGATGCTGACAAGGGGCTTCTTAATTATATTGGTTGAATCGCCTCTGCCTCCAAGTCCCACCTCAAGCACTGCAAAGTCTGCACCCGCTTCCTTGAAGTATACAAATGCAACTGCTGTTATGACTTCAAACTCTGTAGGAGAATCATATCCCATTTCTATCATTTTTTCAACAGTTTCAAGGACAATTGCTGTATATTTTTCAAGCTCCGCATCGGATATATAGCTGCCGTCAAGCTGTATTCTCTCATTGAACACCTCTATAAACGGTGAGGTGTAAAGCCCTGCCCTGTATCCGTTTGCCAGAAGGGCTTCATATATATATCTGCAGCATGAGCCCTTGCCGTTAGTCCCTGCAACATGAATACACTTAAGAGCTTCCTGGGGGTTCCCAAGAAGCTCCATAAGCACGCTCATTCTTTCAAGTCCCAATATACTGCCGAATTTATTAAATTCTTCTATTCTGTCTATTGCGCTCATTATAATTTCTTTTCTACCATAGCAAGTCTTTCGGTTACCTTTGCAAGCATATCCTCATACATAACCTTTTTCTCTTTTTCAGCTGCGATTACTTTTTCAGGAGCCTTGCTTACAAAGCCCTCATTTGAAAGCTTGCCTGTAACTCTTGCCACTTCGCCCTCAAGTTTTTTCTTTTCTTTTGTGAGTCTTTCAAACTCTGCCTTGTAGTCAAGCAGATCGTCTGACGGAATATATATTTCAGCCGCCGCAATTACCGCTGACATTACATCTTCGGGAACCTCTGATTTATCTGTGATAAATTCTATCTCTGTGATGTTTGCCATTCCCTTGATATATCTTTCAGCTGATTTAACAAAATCCATATCTGCCGCATCTGCATATATTACAGCTCTGAGCTTCTTTGACGGCGCTGCGTCCGCTTCAGCTCTGATGTTTCTGATTGCTCTGATAGCTTCCATTGCAAGCTCAAGTCTTGCTGTTTCGGCTTCAAAAGTAAGAGCCTCATCATAAACCGGCCAGCTTGATTTAATCAGGAAGTTTTCAGGATTGTCCGCCTTTATTTCTCCCTGAGGCAGGTAGCTCCAGATTTCCTCGGTTATAAACGGCATAAACGGGTGAAGCAGTGAAAGCATATCCTTTAATGCTCTTACGAGTACAAATCTTGCGACTTTTTTGTCCGCCTCATCGTCACCGTACAGTCTGCCTTTAACGATTTCGATATACCAGTCACAGTATTCATTCCATATTACATCGCATACTTTCTGTCCCGCAAGGGCAAGGTCAAATCTGTCCATTGCCGCCGTAACGTATTTAACAGCTTCATTTACTCTTGAGAGCATCCACTTGTCCTCATCTTTTAAGGCCATCTGTGAAATATCTCCGTCAGCTATATCCTTAAAGCTGCCGTCTTCGTTCTGCAGGTTCATAATAACAAATCTTGAGGCGTTCCACAGCTTGTTTGCAAAGTTTCTTGAGGACTCAAGCTTGTCAGTCTTAAATCTCATATCGTTACCCGGTGTGATACCTGTTGTAAGCATAAATCTGAGGGCATCAGCGCCGTACTGGTCGATTATTTCAAGCGGATCTATGCCGTTTCCGAGGGATTTACTCATTTTGCGGCCCTCTGCATCTCTTACAAGGCCATGAACATATACATATTTGAAAGGTACTTCGCCCATGACTTCAAGCGCCGAGAATACCATTCTTACTACCCAGAAGAATATTATGTCATATCCTGTTACGAGTACATCTGTAGGATAGAAGTAGTCAAGATCCTCTGTCTTGTCCGGCCAGCCCAGTGTTGAGAACGGCCACAGTGCAGATGAGAACCATGTGTCTAGCACGTCCTCGTCCTGCTTAATGTTGGTGCTGCCGCATTTAGTGCACTTGTGAGGCTCGTCGAGGCATACCATTAGCTCGCCGCAGTCCTGGCAGTAGTATGCAGGAATTCTGTGTCCCCACCAAAGCTGTCTTGAAATACACCAGTCTCTGATTTCCTCAAGCCAGTGAAGATATATTTTTTCAAATCTTTCAGGCACGTGCTTTAAGTCGCCTTTTTTAGCTGCTTCAATAGCAGGCTTTGCAAGCTCTTCCATTGCAACAAACCACTGGTCTGACAGCATTGACTCAACTGTAGTATGACATCTGTAGCATTCTCCCATGGGGATTACTTTTTCTTCTGTCTTTACTAAAAATCCTGCCTTGTCAAGATCTTCAACCCACGCCTTACGGCATTCGTATCTGTCCATACCCTCGTATTTGCCCGCAAGCTCATTCATTGTGGCATCAAGGTTGATGCAGCAAGGCATATCGAGGTTGTGTCTCTGTCCCACCTCAAAGTCGTTAGGGTCATGAGCAGGAGTTATTTTTACTGCTCCTGTTCCTTTTTCGGGATCCGGATAAGGGTCAGCTATGATTGGAATTTCTGTTCCTACCAGCGGAAGTATTACTTTTTTGCCTACCATATCCTTGTATCTTTCGTCATCAGGGTGTACTGCTATAGCCACATCACCGAACATTGTTTCAGGTCTTGAGGTTGCAACTATCATTGACTCTCCGCCTTCTTCTGCCGCATCGTATCTGAAATACCAGTACTTGCCGTTTTTGTCTTCATGCTCTACTTCGGCATCAGATAATGATGTGCCGCACTGAGGACACCAGTTTATAAGGCGGTTTCCTCTGTATATAAGGCCTTTTTCGTAAAGCTGCACAAACAGAGTTCTTACTGCGCGGTTGCAGCCCTCGTCCATTGTAAAGCGTTCTCTTTCCCAGTCGCAGGAGTCGCCCAGCTTACGGCACTGTTTTGTAATTCTTCCGCCGTATTCTTCTTTCCATGCCCATGCTCTCTTGAGAAATTCTTCTCTGCCCAGATCTTCTTTTTCGAGGCCTTCCTCTGCTCTGATTTTGTCTACAACCTTAACCTCTGTAGCTATACTTGCGTGGTCTGATCCCGGAAGCCACAATGTATCGTAGCCTGCCATTCTGTGATAACGGATAAGAATATCCTGAAGTGTATTATCAAGTGCATGGCCCATATGAAGCTGGCCTGTAATGTTTGGAGGCGGCATTACGATAGTGTACGGTTTCTTATTCTTGTCCACCTCTGCTCTGAAAGCGCCTTTCTGCTCCCACATCTCATAAATTCTGTCTTCAAAATCCTTAGGATTATATGTTTTTGCCAAGTTTTTTTCCATTCGATATATCTCCTTGTTAAAATAGTGTGTTCTGCCTTTCTGCAGATACAAGAACGCCCTCTGCAGACCGGCTGCAAAGGACGAAATATTTCCGCGGTACCACCTTTGTTCCTGCATATCATATATGCAGACACTCATTTATCGCAAAACTCAGAAGCAACCTTCGTAATACACATTCCTGCGAAGCTCTCAGCCTGTAGACTCCACTCTCTGTAAGGCGCCCTTATTACTACTCCTCTTCATCACCGTTTTTATTAATTTAATAAGGTGAGAAGCAACTCACCTATAGTATTAGTCTATATTATTTTTGTTAAAAGTCAAGCACAAATCACTGTTTCACACCTATGTTATCACAAAAATTCAGAGGAAGCGCATCGCTCCCTCTGGATACTGTTCATACTATCTGAAATTAACTCTACAGGTCATAATACTTCTCATACTCTGCCGATGACGGAATTGAATTGATATAGTCAGCTTCTTTCTGCTTGTTTTCTCTCCATATCTTAATCAGTTCAACAGGAAATACTCCGCCTGCTGTAAGGTAATCGTGGTCCTCGTCAAGTGCTGCAAGCGCTTCATCAAGAGTCTTTGGAAGTCCCTGTATCTTTGCCTTTTCCTCGTCTGTCAGATTATAAAGGTTGAAGTCATACGGTCCCCAGCCCTCTTTGACAGGGTCGATTTTATTCCTGATACCGTCAATACCCGCCATAAGTATTGCCGCATAGGCATAATACGGATTGCATGTGCCGTCAGGGTTTCTAAGCTCAAATCTCTTGTTTTCAGGAGATTTGGCATATGCCGGTATCCTTATAACCGAGCTTCTGTTGGCTGTGGCAAATCCTATTGTTACAGGAGCCTCAAATCCCGGAACAAGTCTTTTGTATGAATTTGTTGACGGGTCTGTGAATGCGCACAGAGAAGCCGCGTGCTTGAGAAGTCCTCCTATAAAGTACATGGCCGTATCGCTAAGCTGCGAGTAACCGTTCTTATCATAGAATAAAGGCTTGCCTTTTTTGAAAAGATGCATATGCACATGCATGCCGGAGCCAGCCTCGTTATATATAGGCTTTGGCATAAGCGTTGCTGTTTTGCCTGCCTGCGCAGCGGCATTCTTGATTACATACTTTGCAATCATTGTCTTGTCTGCCATATCAAGCATAGGTCCAAGCTCAACCTCGATTTCAACCTGTCCCGGTCCGCCTACCTCGTGATGGTGATATTTGACTCCAACGCCCCAGTCCTCTAAAAGCATACATATATGGCTTCTGAGTCCGTAGGTTGTATCGTGAGGAATGTCAACATGATATCCGCCCTTTACAGGTACCTGATACCCCATATTGTTGTCATACTCGCCTGAATTCCATTCCGCATATCTTGTATCAACCTCAAAACCCGCAGTCTGCGTCTTGGTTTCATAGCTTACTCTGTCAAACAGATAGAATTCAAATTCAGGTCCGATAATCATCTCGTCTGCTATGCCCTCTGACCTCATATACTCCTGCGCTGCAGCCGCAACGTTTCTCGGATACTGGTCAAAAGGTCTGTTTTCGGGCAGATCTATAATCATTACATCGCCCATCATTGTAATTGTCGGTATATCCATAAACGGATCAATAACCGCTGTCGAAAGGTCCGGTATAAATACCATATCGGATTTCTCAACTGCCGCATATCCGTAATTGGAGCCGTCAAAGCCTATACCGTATTTCATTGTGTCCTCAGTAAGTCGTTTCCACGGGAATGCAAGATGACGCCATCTTCCGTTGATGTCAATCATTTTAAAATCGATCATTTCGATTTTGTTTTTTTCGCAGTATGCTCTTACATCTTTTACGCTTTTAAACATTTTTCCACCTTTTTTTCTTTAATTTATTTCATTGCTTCTGCAATTTTAAACGGAATTGCTGCGCATCTTTCTTCTGATATAGATGCAACCGACACTCTCAGGCCCTTTGCAAGAGGAACTATGAAAATACCCTCTTTTTCAAGCTTTCTGCTGATTTCATCAGGATTAGGGCAAGGTATTGATGCGAAGAAACCCGAGTCAAAAGGCACGATTTCAAGACCTGTCTCCTTTGCTGATTTTTCAAAGGCTCTGCCTCTTGCAACCAGCATATCTCTGTACTGTTTTCTTTCTTCGTTTACCCTGGCAAGCAGCTTCTCATCCTCATATATGTTAGCTATAACTTTCTGGGCTGCTCTTGTGCTGTTTGACCATGTAGCTCTTGCAGAGAATTCGCATACCTGTTTGAATTCAGCCGCAATTTCCGCTGTTTTTGCCATACATATCATAGCTCCGCATCTCATTCCGTAAAGTGTGAAAGTCTTTGATGCGCTGTAGCCAAGTACAGGAAGCACGTTTGCAGGAAGGTCCTCAAGCTTAGGCAGGAATTGTCTGTATTCCTCTTCATCACCTGCAAAATCTATATATGCAATATCAACAAACAGAGTTATTTTTTTGTCGCTGCCTGCTGATGAAAGTGTTTCGATTACTTTGTCCCAGTCGGAAAGTGTAAGCGAGTATCCTGTAGGGTTGTGAGCCGGTGTGTTGAGCAGTATAACAAGAGAGTCCTGCTTTGCAAGAAGTCCGTTTACCTTGGCGTCAAACGCCTCTTTGTTGAAGCCTCCCTCTTTGTTTAAAAGCTCATAGGTTTCAAGAGTTCTGCCCTGCTCCTGCGCTATGCTGTTGTAAGGCGCCCAGAACCAGTCTGCCGTAAGTACTGCATCTCCCGGCTTTGAATAGTTTGATACTGTGTTTCTGATTGAACCTGTGCCGCCCGGTGTTGCAACAGCTTCTGTAAAGCACTTTGGAACAAAGCTTCCGAAAGCTGCTTTCTGAATTGCTTTTTTGAATTCAGGAATTCCGCCTATAGGCGCATATTCCGCAAAATCCGTAGGGTTTAATTTTTTGAGTTCCTCAACAACTGATGACATTACGATTAAATCTCCCCTGTCATCAAGAAGCGCACCTATTGTAGCGTTAACTACGTTTTCCTTGCCCTTCTCTGCTATCATTGCCTTTGCTCTTGTGCTTATTCCGAATATTTTATCCTCTTTTGGAATTTTTCTTCCGTTTGCCTGTGCCATTATATATTCTGCCATCTCAATTCTCCTTTCATATGTGTAAATTGCTGTAAGCCTCGATTTTTAATGCTTGTATCTGGGTACAGTTACTATTTATTATATTCGAAACCTCAATTTATTACAAGCATTGTCAGTATTAAATTTGTATATGGTGGCGATAATATTAACGGAGGTGAAAGCAATGAGACAAAAGGTCAGAAAAAAAGATAAGACTGCCATAGCACTTGTTCTGTGTTTCTGTGTAATCGCTTTAGCTTCGGTGTTTACGCTCAAGGCCAATATAAATAAGGTGCAGGCGCCTGCAGGTGAAGAGGTCGATGCCTCAAAGCGCGTTGAGGAAACAGCCAAGGCAAAACCGGAAGAAAGCGCTGCATCATCACAAATTCCCATAGTGGAAAGCGGTCAGGCCCAAAAGAGTACATCACAGTCAGAAGCTGCGTATATCGCCCCTGCTGAGGGAAATATACTTAAAGGGTATTCCGGCAAAGGATTAGTTTACTCAAAAACACTGGATCAGTATATGGTTCATAAAGGCATAGACATCGGCGGCAAGCTTGACGCTCAGGTAAAGGCAGTCGCAGACGGCACGGTTACAAAGGTCTTTACCGATGACACAATGGGAATAACCATAGTTATCGACCACGGAAACGATATATGTACGGTCTATTCCAACCTTTCAACCGACAGTATGGTTGAAACCGGCGACACGGTAAAGCAGGGACAGGTTATATCGGGCATAGGCGATACGGCGCTGTTTGAATGCAGTGATGAGGCTCATCTGCATTTTGAGGTTTTAAAAAACGGCAGAAATATAAATCCGGAAAAGCTTGTAAAATTATAGGGTTTGCGCAGGCAGGGCTTTTGAAAATATCAGACGCCCTGTTTTTTTGCATTTAAAGTCTGTTTGTGCTATCATATTGTTATTATTTTAAACCACGAGGTGCTTTATGCAGATATCAAGCAGATTTACAATTGCAGTTCACATACTCATATGTATAGAAACATTCAAAGAGGATTACAAGATTACAAGCGATTTCCTCGCTTCAAGCGTAAACGTCAATCCCGTAGTAATACGCAGGCTGCTCCAGCAGCTCAAAAAAGCGGGCATTATAAATGTTAAAAGAGGCAGCGGAGGCGCATATATAGAAAAGCCTCTTGATGAGATTACCCTGCTTGATGTCTACAATGCAGTCGAATGTATAGACAACGGAAATCTGTTTCATTTTCACGAAAATCCAAACAGCAGATGCCCTGTCGGCAGAAATATCCACTCTGTTTTAGACAGGCGGCTTGACAGTATCCAGCAGGCAATGGAGCGTGAAATGAGCTCGGTGACATTACAGGATATTGCAGACGATACGGACAGACTTATAAATATGTAGCTTTAGCCCGCATACTGACAGAACACAGTATGCGGAAATTTTTTTAAATTTTTTCGTTGTAACCATTGACATTACAACAGGGCAGGTATATACTCGTTGTATCGATTAAAGTTACAACAAATTTTCAGGAGGTATATATTATGGCTAACTTCAATAAGACAAACGTTGCAGACGGCGCAAGAACAGAGCTTCACGATATTCTTAATCTGACAGGAGCTGAAATCAGCATCAACAATCTGCCGGCAGGCGCAGGAGTTCCGTTCGTTCACTCGCACAAAACAAACGAAGAAATCTACGCAGTGCTTTCAGGCAGAGGCAAGGCAGTTATAGACGGTGAAACAGTAGAGCTTGCCGCAGGCGACTGGCTTCGCATCTCCCCTGCCTGCAAAAGACAGTTTTCCGCCGCAGATGACTCGGCTATAAGCTTTGCATGTATTCAGGTCAAGGAAAACTCCCTTGGCGGCTATACCGCAGATGATGCCGTAATACACGAATAGTCTGTGTCAGGCAGTCGCATAACAGACAGCTTCGTCTAAACGCCCCGGCAGCCCGGGGTTTTTTTAATTATTCCGATATGATATAATCGGCATATAACAATGCAAAGGAACGAAATTTTATGACACGTATCGGAATAATAGAAGATGACAGGCTGCTTAACGAGGCTCTGTGCACATACCTTGAAACACTGGGATACATTACCGACAGCGCTTTTTCTTTTGAAGAGGGTATGGCTCTTGCAGATAAACACCCCGATCTGCTGCTGGCAGACATAGGGCTTGCAGACGGCAGCGGCATTGAAATATGCCGCATGGTGCGCGGTAAAACTCCTGTCATATTTCTTACCGCAAAGGACGGCGAGGAGGATATGCTCAGGGCTTTCGGCTGCGGCGCAGATGATTATCTTGTAAAACCGTTTCCCATGCCTGTGCTTGCGGCTCACATTCAGGCAGTGCTGCGAAGAACCGGCGGTAGCAGGAATGAACTGCACTACCTGGATATGTATATCGACTATGATAAAAAACAGGTACAGCTTGCAAGAAGCCCTGTAAAACTCACACCGCGGGAATATCAGCTTCTGGAGCTGCTTTCGCAAAACCGCGGCAGAGTCGTAACAAAAGATATGATTTTAGAAAAGGTATGGGACTCCCGCGGCGTTTTTGTAGACGACAATACAGTAAACGTCACCCTTAACAGACTCAAAAAGAAAATAGAGCCTGACCCTTCTCACCCGCTCTACATCAGAAATATATTCGGTCTGGGATACACCTTTGGAGAATAGCCATGAAAAACAGCAGAAAAGAAATGGAGAATATATCTCTTGCTCTTGAAAAGATACTAAACGGAGAAGTTCTTGAACCTCCTGCGGAATACACAGACACCCTGCCCTCAAAAATCACTCACCAGCTTTTCCGGCTTGATGAAATGCTCAGGGCAAGAGAAAAGCTGGCTGCTCTTGAGCACAGTCAGATAAAAGAACTTATCGCAGAAATAGCTCACCAGATGAGAATGCCTCTTGCCAATCTCGAAAGCTATACGGAACTTCTGTCGGGCGCTCTTGAAAATGATGCGCAGCGTCACTATCTTGAAGCTGTCTGCAAATCGGAGCAGCAGCTTAAATTCCTGACAGAAAGCTTTATAAAAACGGCGCGGCTTGAAAATAGAATTATACAGATAAAAAAAGAAAGCGTTTCTCTTAGAGATACAATTCTAAAAAGCATTCTTACGGCAAGCAGAGCCGCAGAGGCAAAGCATATAGACATAAGGCTGGAGGCTCTGCCTGAAATATCCGCGCCTCACGATGCAGGCTGGCTCGGAGAGGCCATATATAACCTTATTGACAACAGCATTAAATATTCACCTGAAAATTCCGCAATAGCTATCAAAGCCGCCGCAGATGAGATGTATGTCAGAATAGTCGTATCGGACTTTGGCGCAGGAATATCCGAAGATGAGGAGAGCCGTATTTTCAAAAGGTTTTACAGAGGGAAAAACACAAGCGGCCAGCCCGGCTTTGGCCTGGGCCTGTATATATCAAGACAGATTGTGATGCTGCACGGCGGTTTTATGAAAGCGCGCCGAAAAGAAAACGGACTTGATATGTATATTTTTCTTCCTGTTTCTTAAAATGTAAGCAGATTGTAATAACTCCCTGCTAGAATTTTATTCAAAACAGAAATCATCAGAAAAGGGAGTAAATTATTATGAATATATTAACAACAGAAAATCTCAAAAAAATATATGAAACTCCATCAGGCAAAATCTATGCTCTTGACGGAGTTTCTGTTTCTGTATCAGAAGGTGAATTTATAGCTGTTGTCGGCTCCTCCGGCAGCGGCAAGACAACCTTTCTCAATATGATAGGCGGACTTGACCGGCCTACAGCAGGGCAGGTTCAAATACGAAGCAAGCCGCTCGGCAGCCTGTCCTCAGAGGAGCTTACCGTATTTCGCAGAAGAAACATAGGGTTCGTATTTCAGAACTACAACCTGCTTCCATATTTAAATGTATGGGAAAACATCACCCTGCCGCTTCGCCTTGACGGCGTTTCGGCAGACGAGCCTTTTATCGCCGAAATAATTAAAAGTCTGGGACTTGAGGATAAAACCTGCAATATGCCGTATATGCTTTCGGGCGGTCAGCAGCAGCGTGTTGCAATCGCAAGGGCGCTGTCCACAAAGCCGGCAATCATACTTGCAGACGAGCCTACGGGAAATCTTGACTCAATAACGGGTATGGAGGTTATAGGGCTTCTTAAAACCTGCGCCGTAAAATATCATCAGACCATTGTGGTGGTTACTCACAACGAGGAAATCGCCCAGATGGCAGACAGGATTATCCGCATAGAGGACGGAAAGGTCACAGGTGGCGCTGATGAGAAATAACAACAGGGAAGTTATAAAAATGACTGCGGCAAGGCAGTACCAAAGCAACCGAGGCAGAAACACCATACTGATTGCCGCAACCGCTCTTGCCGTTGTAATGATATTCTGCATATTCAGCATTACATCAGGAAAAATAAATGCGGACTATCTGCTGTATATGCGAAGCTCCGGTACTGCCGCAAGCACAACTCTTGCACAGGCTGACGAAAAGCAGTATGAGCAGATAAAAAATCTGCCGTATATAAAGGAGGTCGGAAAGGAAACGGCTTTTGGAGTATCAGACAAATTCCTCTGTTCCGTGCTTGACAAAAGCGCATGGGAAAACATACAGGTGCCCGCATATACGGATATCTGCGGAGTTTATCCTGAAAAGGCAGATGATATAATGATGTCTGTGAGGGCACTTGAGGCCATAGGGATTAAAGCCCCCAAACTTGGAATGAAAATCACCTGCCCCATATATTTTGACGAGGGCGTATCAAAGAAGCAGACCTTTTATCTGTGCGGCTATTTTACCGAGTATGTTGACCCTGTGATGAGTATGCCTCCGGCATATTTTTCACAAAAGTATCTTGACACGCTTACCACAAACATCGACGACTGCACCACCCTGCTGATAATGCAGGAGGACAGTATTTCAGGTGAGTCTGTGGAAGAAATGCTTTATAACGATGTTACAATGCGTGATGACAGTCAGCAGTTCTTCGGCGGCAATCCCATGAATATGCAGGCAGTAACCGAGCTTGCTGGAGGCTATGATCTGGCATATATTATGGCTGCTGTCATATTTATATCTGCCCTCCTCCTCATTTTCAATGTGCTGCACATATCCTTAGGACATGATGTCCGCCAGTACGGCCTGCTGGTGACTATGGGAACCACAAAAAAGCAGCTTTACAGAATTGTTTTCAGGCAAACGGGAAAGGCAACTGTAATCGGCTGCGCCATCGGAGCTGCTGCCGGGCTTGTTATAACCCTTGTAATACTGCCGGGGGTTCTGTCGGATATGTATCTTCACGGGCTCGGCAGCGCCTCTGCAATGATATCCTTTAATCCGTATATACTGATATTGTCTCTGGCCTCCGGGGCTTTAGCCGGCTTTTTAAGCTCCGCCCTTGCCATCAGAAAGCTTGCAGGAATATCGCCTGTCCAGTCAGTAAAATATACTGAAAAGGTACACAGTCACACAACCCGCAGCACCGGAGCAGGCAGATTTGATATTATAAATATGTCGTGGAAAAACATTTTCAGGTTTCGCGGCAGGTTCTGGCTTACGGTTATATCACTGACTCTAGGCCTTGGCATCTCTGTGACGGCGATTGCTGTTTCCCACGGTATTGACACCACAAATCAGATATCCTATGAGCATCACGATTTTCAGATTATGAGTATGATAGATACCCTGACAATGGATCAGTACAGCAAAGAATACAGATTTTTCCCTGAGGATATGGCAGAGAGAATGACTAAAATAAGCGGAGTTGAAAAGGTAATCAAAACCACCGGCGGCTACGGCAGTATTTCAAAAAAATCAAAGCCTTTCGAACTTCGTTTCAGTGACGAAGACAATGGCAAGTCTTATTTTGTTGTACAGGAGGTAAGCAAAACTTATCTTGCAGAGCTTAAAGCCTTTGCCGAAAAAGAAAATCTGTATATAGACACCGACCCTGTACTAAAGGGGACCGGCGCTTTAATGCTCCATTACAATGTGCTCTCCAAAGTCGAAACGGAAAAAAGCAGAGAGTATGTGGGACTGCCTTTTACGGTATACGATACTGACGGCAGCAGGACCTGTGAAATGACATTCTGCGGGTATCTTAACTTCAAGAAAAACGGACTTCCAAAGCTGGAGACGACTTGGAACGGCAGGAATATCATATATCTGCTTGCTACAGATGAAGGCATCCGAAATATGAATATAGATACGGGCATATTCCTGATTAATCTTGATGTTAATGAAGATAAAGAGCCGGCAGTGAAAAACACATTAAATCATATGGTGGAGCAGTACAATTCGCAGTTCACATCAGGCAGATCCTACGGAGGAATTGTTACGGACTCCCGTATCCTTTCACTTACCGCCAAATCCGATCTGTTGGCCGCTGCAAAGGATTATATAAACTCCAGCCGTATAATTATGGCATCACTTTGCATAATGCTTCTTTTTATGGGACTTATCAATTTTGTAAATGTCACAGCCACAGGACTTGTGCTGCGCAAAAAGGAATTTGCCGTAATGGAGAGCATAGGCATGAGCAAAGGTCAGCTAAAAAAGATGATTTTAAGCGAAGGGCTTCTGTACAGCATTTTTGTCATACTTATGACTGCCGTTTCCGGAAGTATTATATGGTATATCACCTGCCACGTTATAAAATCAAGGCTGGCATATTTCAGATACTACTTCCCTTATATCGAATTTCTTGCGGCCTCTCTGCTGCTGATACTGATATGTATAATCATATCTCACATCGCATTTAAAAGATGTACAGCAGACAGCATTACAGACAGGCTCAAGAGCTTTACAGATTAACACAAAAGCTGTTTCTATAGAGACTTCCTCACTATAGAAACAGCTTTTTCATTCCGCTTCACTTTATTTCATTCTCCAGCCTGAGCTTCAGTTCCTGCTTTTGAAGTCTGCTTTTTTCGATAATAACATAGCAGGCGGATACAATAACTATCAGCCCTCCCGCAATCTGCATAACTCCAAGGCTCTGACCCAGTATGAGCCAGCCGAAGAATGTCGAGGTCACCGGCAGGAAATTGCTGAAAAGCGATGATATTGTAGGTCCCAGATATTTAACTCCTCTGACATATATGAGATATCCTGTGCCTGCGCTTCCCACGCCAAGATATGCAAGGCTTAATATAATCTTCGGGGTAAAGCATTCAGCAGGAGGCATTACTGCCGCAGCATACGGCAGCGATATAAGCACCGTACATAAAAGCTGGTTAAACGCCATGGTAAGCTCTGTATAGGTTCTGGAAATTCTCGCGGTAATAAAGTTATACAGATTCCACGATATCACAGCTCCAAAGGCCAGAAGATACCCAAGCGCCCTGCCTGAAAAAAGACTTTTGAAATCCGCTCCGATTACAAGCCCCACGCCTATAACGCATACAACAAGCCCTGCAATTATACTGACCGACAATTTAGTTTTGAAGAATACCCTTTCTATAAGGATTGATATAATCGGCACAAACGAAAGTATAATTGTAATCAGCGCTACAGGTATATACTCCATTGCCGTATACTCGCAGAAGTAGTAAAGCACCTGACCCGTAAGCGAGCACATCACGAAAAATATAATGTCTTTTTTTCTGATTGTAAATTTGCGCTCTGCAACAGCCCTGATTAAGGTTATTACAATAAGCCCTCCAAGATACTTGAAGAACATAAGGTTTAGCGGCCTGAACACCTCAAGGGCGTTCTTCGCCACAGAATAGTCAAGTCCCCACATAAACACCAGGGCAAACATAAGAATAAATGTCAATCGTTTTTTATCCAAGCTGTAACTACTTTTAACTTCTGCTATATTACTCCGTATTCTATAAGGTTTCTTACAATGCCGAAAACACACAGGGCCGCCCCGTAGCAAATGACAGCTGTCTCGTGTGCTTTAGAAAATTTCATATTTCTACACCTAAGATACATCCAGTATATGATTTCCCCGCACAGAAGCGGCGCTGTGACAAACAGGAACGGATTTGCATTAAACGATGCTTTGAAATCCAGTGATGCCAGCGCTGTAAACATAGTTGTAACGCCGCAGCCGGGACATTTGAAACCTGTTATATACCTGAACATACATGGCATCGCAAGTCCGGTAAGTTTTATCCATACAAGATAGCACAGACCTGCCGCAAGAAGCAATAATACGGTTTTTATTGTTTTTTTGCTGTCTTTAGTCATATTTCTAATTTCAAAAGCCCTGCCGCGCTTGCAGGCAGAGCCTTTGTATTATTCAACTCTTTTATTGACTGTATCCTGCATAAGGCACATACTGATTATCATGAATCCCAGAATACCCAGTATCAGATACAAAACATTCGAGCTGCCGTTTACTCCTCTGATTTTGTCACAGCGCTCTCCCATTTTGAACTGCCAGTAGAGTCCGTATATACCGCAGGTTATCAGTGAAAACAGGAATACCATTCCTCCTGTGGTTGCGGAAGTTTCGCCTGCCAGCGTATTTACCTCATCGTTTATTTTTATCATCCAGTATATTCCGTATATGCCGAAAGTTATAATTGAAAATATTATACATAATGCTATATTTCTTGGCTGTATCTGATAGTCCATATTCTTCTCCTTATTTCAGCTTCTCACCATCGGCAAAAGCGTTTCCCACCTTATCGCCTAAAACGTGATAGTAGTGATTAACAGGGTCATAGGCTATAGGGGCAAGCCTTGCTACATCTATGCCTCCATCTTCGGTTACAATGCTCTCATCTGCGCATACATTCACTATCTGTCCTGTCATACAGTGAGAGTCCTCATCATAGCTTAAGAGCCTGCATTCGAGAGCCATAGGAAGCTCCGCTATCAGAGGCGCATTTACAAACTCGCTTTTGAGCGCATGAAAACCTGCCCTCTCAAATTTATCAGGAACATCATTTGCTGAAACTATACCTACATAGTCGCACTCCGCAACGTGTGCCGCATCACCGAAGCTTACTGTAAAGGCTTTGGTTTCAAGTATGTTCTTAACTGTCTTATGTCCGGGGCTTAAGCACATTGATATTTTGTCTGCGCTGCTGATACTGCCCCATGCCGCATTCATGGCATCTGGTTTGCCGTCTTTATCATATGCCGCAACTATAAGGACAGGCATAGGATACATATATGCGTTCACTCCCAGATTTTTTCTCATATTGATACCTCCTTGTTCAATCTGTTATCTATTATATTACGCCTGCACGAACTAAATCAAGTGTATTTGCAAAACTGCTTCGGTCGGATTTATAGAGTCTGTTTTTAGCACAATTTTGGACACAATTTTCAAAAACGGGGCAAAATATTATAATAAAATAAGAAAAACGGGGCAAAATCATCGAAATAATATAAGAAAAACGGGGCAGGTGCCACTTGCAAAACTTATTTAAGTAAATATACAATATACAGGTCGTGTGTGCTTTTACTTAAACGGCAAGACTGCCGCACACCTTTGCCCTTGTGCGCGGCAGCCTCTTTTGCCAAACTATCTTATTTTATATTATATGTCGTGTTTCTCTTCATTGAGATATTTGTCCATAAGCGCATCTATATCAGCTTCCTTTTCAGGAAGAGGAGCGTCCTTCTTTCTGCCGACCAATGCCACGATTACGCCTGCCACAATTACTGCAAGTCCTATCCATTTCAGACATTCGATAACCTGAGGTATGCTGTTTGCAAATACATCGTAATCATCAGGTCCCCATTCGCCGTAGTCGATTTCGTACCACTTGAGCCAGAACTGTCCGAAGAATGCCATTACTCCTGCGCATATCATAAATATGCCTATTCTGACTGTATCTCCTGCGGCAAGCTTTGTCTTAGGATTTACCGGATTATGCTCAGGGTCATTTACTGACAGACCTCCGAATATTCTCTTGAGTATGTAGTATGCCACAGGTCCCGTGCAGATAGCAATAAGTCCCATTGCCAGATAATCCGTACCGTTTATCAGCATCGCTATTACAGAAATCACTATAGGAAATCCTGTGTAGAAAATCATTGCTCCTTTGCCGCCCTTTATGTAGTAAAGTCCTCTTTCCTTTCGTTTTTCTATCGGCAGTTTCTTTCTCAGCTTGAGAACCGATATAGGCAGTATTATATAAAGCGCCAGCATAAATACTACTTCCATACTTACAAGTGTGGTGAAATCCGACTGGCACAGAATAAATGTAACAACTGCCAGTGAAAGTATTCCAATGTATGGAACGCCTTTTTTCTTTGATACCTTTACCATAAACTGCGGGCACAGATGATCGTCTGCAAGTACGAAGAAGCCTCTGGAGCCTGATGCCAGATATGTATTGAATATCGCGCACTGTGATACTATGGCGATTACAAGGAATACATATCCCCATGCCTGACCCATATAGGTTGTAAGCACTGTCGCATATCCTATTGCCTGACCGTCAAATCCGCCGTCTGTTGACCAGCTCTCCCAGCTCCCCTCCGGCAGACATGCAAGTCCGCCCAGTGTAGGAAGCACATATGTAAGCGCTACCAGCGGCATTGCTATCATAAGTCCTTTAGGGATTACCTGAGGGTTTTTAACCTCTCCTGCCATATTTGATATACATTCATAACCGCAGTACATCCATATGCAGATGCATATGCCGCCGCCTACTCCGTCAAATATGCTGTAATCCTCAGGAAGCATAGGTTCCATAGGGTTTGTCTGCCAGTTGATAAGTCCCACTACCGCAACCAGCGCAAATGCGAGAAGTATCAGTACCGAAAGTATTGTACTTACCTTGCCGACCTCTCTCAGACCCATTAAATTAACAATTGTAAAAATAAGTATCATTCCGATTTTGATTGCTTCAACCGCAATATCACTCATAGGTATCATCTGGCTTACATAGCCTGCAACCAGCGCAACATATACACCGTTTGTTATATATGTTGATACTGTGCCCCACCAGCCTGCCTGAAAGCCCCAGAATTCTCCGAAGGCCTCTTTAACCCATACATATACTCCGCCCTCCGACGGCAGTACAGCTCCGCACTCTGCAACAAGGTTACTGATAGGGTATGCCCATATTATAGGGAAAATTATCAGTAATATAAGGGTCATTCCCGGACCTGACTCCGGTATCATCTCCTCGATACCAAACGCTCCCGCCGCTACAAGGCAGTAGAGCATAAATACTATTCCCGATACTTTGATATCGTGCTTTTTAAGTCCTGCAACTCCGTGTGTCTGCTGGCTCATTTCATTTCCTCCTTATTATCAGGTTATTAACGCTATCCTTTTTTTCTATCTATAATCCTAATACTGTCATACATTTATCATCACCTCCGTTATATTTCTTTAACTGTTGTTTCAAGTCTGATTCCAAGTTCTGCCGCATATTCAAAGTATCTGTCCACCTGTTCAAAGGACAGCATATCCGATGAAATCAGTCCGCACTGATCGAAATCGCCATTTATAAACATCTTCGAGAACAGATATCCTCCCTGTCCCGTCAGATACATCTCCCCTGTCATCTTAGCTCTTTCGAATGCTTCTACTATACCCGGCGCAAAGACGTGGTTTTCTACCAGAATATCCTTACCGTCCTTTTTGCCGTAGGCTTCAACGACCATGCAGCCGTCATCAGCCTCCATGCCTTCTTCTATGATTTCTCTGATTTCCTCTTCAAATTTAGGCGGCTTTGGTATACTCTCAACAATTACATCAAACGGCACTACCTTTCGGCTTTTGATTTCTCTCTCCTCGTGGTCAAACAGCCCCGCCCTGTAAAGCGGCTCCGCAAAGTCCATACCTGTTCCTGCATATTTGAAATATGCGTTTTTGCAGCCCTTGAAATACTTATCCGCATTAAGCGCATACTGTACAGGCTCATCGTGACAGTGATTGAGGAAAGTAACCTCGTGATCCATATAGTCGTATTTTCTTTTGACAGGATCTTCAAACGGCGGTCTTACAAACAGCTCTCCGTTCTCGTATGTATAAGCCGGTTCGCTCATATCCTGTATCGCTGTTTCAGGCGACCACCAGAACGGCTGAAAACGGTTTGCCTTAACACCCTCCCATACGAAGTTGTATATTGTATCGCAGGTATCAAGATATTTCATTGCATCTCGTGTAGCACAGCAGATAACTCCCGGCGCCGAGCCTGTTCCGATTATTGCAAGTCTGCCTATCTCCTCAAATTTCGGGCTGTATACCTCAAACTGATATTTCATGCCCCTTATCCAGCCTATGTTTACGTCTTCATCAAAGGCTGTGGTAGATGAAAAATCCTGATAGTTTGCTTTGACTGCAAGCGCAGCGTCAAGCACGTTTTTGCCGAATTCCAAAGGAAGCGCGTTTACAATAAGGTCAACGCCCTGCGCGCAGTTTATTATCTCGTCAACATTGTATGCATCACATTTCATTCCCTTTGCTTTTGTGAGTATACCTGTAAGCTCGTTTACTGCCTCCGTATTATAGTCTGCGCATATTATACTACTTACACCCGGTTCCTCGTCAAGCCTTTTTGCAACTGTTGTTCCCTGTGCTCCTGTTCCAAGTACTAAAATCTTCATATCAAACCTTCCTTACTTTTTTATCCGTTTTATTTTATGTCTATATGTTAAACGGTATTGCGTCCCTCTTCAATTGCCTCATATTCTAAGTTTTCTGACTAAATAAAGAGGTTTTGTCCTTGACGCATATGCTTCGGAAAGTCTGAATAAAAAGCAAGGACTTTTTATCTGTATGTTATCTAAGTTATGCCCTTGCTTTTTGTACGTTATAAATTCATTTAATTGTCAAGTTCCTTTATCTTTGTGTCGATTGTAATGCCAAGATCCTTTGCATACTCAAAATATCTGTCCACATTGTCCATCGGCAGCATATCCGAGGTAATAAGTCCTGTTATTTCAAAATCATCGTTTACAAACATCTTGGAAAACAGATATCCGCCCTGACCTGTCAGATACATTTCTCCTGTCATGCCGGCTCTTTCAAAGGCCTCAACAAGACCCGGCGCTGATAAATGATTTTCTACCAGTATGTTTTTGCCGTCTTTCTGTCCGTAAGCCTCAACTACCATACAGCCGTCATCCGAAACAATACCTTCATCTATTATCTCTTTGATTTCTCTTGCAAATTTAGGCGGAGCCGGTATGCTGTCAACAATAAGGTCAAACGGAACTACCTTGCGGCCCTTGACTTCTCTTTCGTCATGGCTCAGAAGCCCTGCTCTGTAAAGCGGCTCTGCAAATTCCATTCCCACGCCTGCATATTTGAAATATGCGTTTTTGCAACCCTTGAAGTATTCCTTGGCATTGATACCGTACTGCACAGGCTCGTCGTGGTTGTGGTTATAGAAAACCACTTCTCTGTCCATATAGTCATATTTTCTGGTGATAGGGTCCTCAAAAGGAGGCCTCATTATGATTTCATCGTTTTCATATGCAAATGCAGGCTGCCTCATATCCTCTATGGCAGTTTCAGGCGACCACCAGAACGGCTGGAAGCGCTTTGCCTCTGCTCCCTCCCATACAAAGTTGTATATTGTATCGCAGGTGTCAAGATACTTCATGGCATCTCTTGTAGCGCAGCAGATAAGTCCCGGTGCAGAGCCTGTTCCCACTATTGCAAGTCTGCCGATTTCTTTAAATTTAGGGCTGTATACCTCAAGCTGATATCTCATGCCTCTCACCCAGCCCATAATAACGTCGTCGTCAAAGGCGTTGCTTGATGAAAAGTCCTGATAGTTGGCCTTAACAGCAAGTGCTGCATCAAGCACGTTTTTGCCGAATTCCAGAGGAAGCGCGTTAACTATAAGGTCTGCGCCCTCTGCGCATCTGATAATGCTCTCTACATCTGAAGCGTCGCAATGAACTCCCTTTGCCTTTGTCAGAGAGGAAACCAGCTCATCTACTGCCGCCTTGTTGTAGTCGGCGCATATTATTTCACTTACATTCGGTTCTTCGTCCAGTCTTTTGGCAACAGTTGTACCCTGTGCTCCTGTTCCCAGTACAAGTATTTTCTTCACAATTCCACCCGCCTTATATTATAATTCCTTAACCTTAGTATCTATTGTAATATCCAGTTCTTTTGCATATTCAAAGTATGTATCCACCTGTTCAAATGAAAGCATATCTGATGAGATAAGTCCTGTCTGGTCAAATTTGTCGTTTATGAACAGCTTGGAGAACAGATATCCGCCCTGTCCTGTCAGATACATCTCTGAGGTTATTCCTGCCTTTTTATAGGACTCTATAAATCCCGGCGCTGATACGTGAGTTTCCACCAGCACGTCTTTGCCGTCTTTTTTGCCGTAGGCTTCAACTACCATACAGCCGGCATCGCTTACAAGACCCTCGTCTATAATCTCTTTGATTTCGTGCTCGAATTTCGGAGGCGCAGGCACATGAGCCAGTACCACGTCAAACGGTGATACGGACACGCCGCTTATGGTCTCTTTCTTCTGTGATAAAAGTCCTGCTCTGTAAAGAGGTCCCGCAAAGTCGACTCCCGCTCCCGCATATTTGAAATATGCGTTTTTGCAGCCCTTGAAATAGTCCCTGGCATTGAAGCTGTAGTGCAGTGGCTCATCGTGGCAGTGCTCCACAAATGTAACCTCCCGGTCCATATAGTCGTATTTACGTTTTACAGGCATTCCGAACGCCGGAGTTCTTACCAACTTGCCGTCTATAAGGGCATAGCCCTCTTCACTCATATCATTAAGCGCTGTAACAGGCGACCACCAGAACGGCTGGAAGCGTTTTGCCTCAACGCCCTCCCATACGAAATTGTATATTGTATCGCAGGTATCAAGATATTTCATTGCATCTCTTGTTGCGCAGCAGATAAGTCCCGGCGCAGAGCCTGTTCCCACAAGCGCCAGCTTGCCTATTGCCGCAAACTTAGGACCGTATTCCTCGTACTGTATTCTGATGCTTTCAATCCATTCCTCGTGAAGTGAAATTGTTGCCGCATAGTCCTGATAGTTTGTTTCTGCTTCAAGTGCAGCTTCAAGAACATTTTTGGTGCATTCCAGAGGAAGTGCATTAAGCAGCAGGTCTACGCCTCTGGCACATTCAAGTATACTATCCTTGTCGTGCGCGTCAACTTTCATACCTCTTGCTTTAGTAAGCTCACCTACAAGCTCGTTTACTGCAGCCTCGTTAAAATCCGCGCATATTATTTCCGATACGTTGTCGTCTCTGTCAAGACATCTTGCCGCTGCGGAGCCCTGTGCTCCCACGCCTAATACTAATACCTTTTTGATAATTTCAAACCTTCTTCCTTTACTGATAAAAACTTCCTTCGTCGGAAGTTTCAGACATCATCTTTTTTTATTATATTATCAGTCTGCGGCAGATTTGACAATTGGCGCAGGTTCTAACTTTTGTATATAAAAAAGACAAGGACTGAATCCCGACTTATGCAAAGGATTTATGACCTTGTCAATTTTCTCTTTTATTTTTGTCGTATTGTCAATACGCAACATATTTATATGAATACTCCCCGAGAGGAATGCTATTCATAGTGTTCTTCAATCAAATCGCAGTCTATAATAAGAACATAAAAAATTTTACCGTAATAAGTGTTCTCTACAATTCTTCCATGATCAAGCACCGGATGATATGAACCGTCTTTCTTGGCGAAATGAAACTGTACATAATCATTTGAATCACTATTCTCAGAGTTAATCTGTTTCCATATGCTTTTTTCAACGCCTTCCTGTTCATCTGGCCGTATCAGATTTCTGAATCTGTGATGTGAATATTCCATCAGTTCATCCATGTTCCGGCAACCTGCAAATTCAATCAGTTCTCTGTTTGCAAATAAAATACTGTCATCCTCCGGATCTGCTTTGTATATCAGAAATGCTCCCGGAAGATGCTGTGAAATATCATGAAGAGCAAATCCGAGCCGGCTTCTTTTCTGCATTTTAAAGTCGTTACTGTAATGCACACAATTGTGTTTTCCCTGAAGCTTAGCTTCATAAAGCGCCATATCAGCTGCGCGGAAAAGTGCAGACACATCTCCGTAATCATCCGGATATCCTGCATATCCCAAGGATATGTTGAAACGGCGTTCTTTGTCATCATACCTGAAGCAGCGCTGCATCTCAGTAAATGCCTGTATCTGTTTGCACGCCTCCTCGCATGTAATTTCTGTAAGAAGCATTGAAAACTCATCTCCGCCGATTCTGCCGATAATCGCATTCCGACAGAAATACTCTCTCATATTCTTCGCCAATTCCTGCAGGGCAAAATCTCCCGCAGCATGACCGTATACATCATTGATGAATTTAAAATCGTCGATATCCATCTGTACCGCCACGCATGAGACTTCCGGATTGTTTTTAATAAATGACTCAGTCTGCTCTGAAAATCCGTTTCTGTTCAAAAGACCTGTCAGTGAATCTATTGAAGACATTCTTTTAAAATTCTCACGATGCCTTTCTAACACAAGTATAGTAACTGTAAGACCCGTAAGCAGCATAACTATAAATAGTCCTATTATCAGTTTGAGAGTTATATTGCTGCCGCTGTTCCATCCTTCTGACGGCATAACTTCCAGTTTAAAGCGGCATCCTCCAAGCTCAAATTCATAAGGAACAGGATTTTCCATTACGGCCCCTGAAGAAGAAATCTCTTCGTACTCTGAGGATAACGGAGAGGCTGTTTTTGACAGACAGTATTCGTAGCCAAACCCTGTAAGCGCCTGAACTGAATTTGCAAAAATATCAGGCACTCTGATAATAACAACAGTAAATCCCCAGAAATAGTAATGTCCCTTACTGTTTTGCAGATAGACAGGATTTCTTATTGCAATTCCTCTACCTCCCTGCTTTAATGAAAACGGTCCCTGTAAAACGGTAAGCTTATTATCCCTGGCATACCGTGAAATTTTACCTCTGGTCTCATCATTAATAAGATCAATTTTACCTGCTTCATTGACTGCTTCCGGATAGATATCAGTAACCACTCCATCCGGTGCAAGCTGCACGCTCTGGATATATTCTGTCATCAGATTCTCAGCTACCCGCTGGAAATTACTGATACTGCCGTTTTCACTGATAATTATTCCTTCAAGAGCATCTGTAATTGCAATCCCGCTATTAAGTTCTCCCGCCATTCTCTCTGCATATGTCACTGCATTAAGTTCTGTAACAGTCCTCAAATGCTGCTGATTTGAAACGTGTGTCATATGCAGGACACACAGCAGTACAATGCAGCCCAGCACAAAAACCGCTGCAGGTATTGTCCATTTCAATTTTTCACTTTTTGTTTCTGATTTAAACACGTCTATACCCCTAAAAAATTGTACTGAAACATAGCATATTATATCAGTTTCCGGGCATGGTGTAAAGAATATCAGATGTGATTTACAGCACCATAATCAGTGTCTCTGCCTATCAGGGACTTGACTGTAAACTCCTCATAGAGAAAAAGGCAGTTTTTAATATTCCATTTAACTTTTTCATTCACATACCTCCGCAGTTTTAATCATATCATGCAGCGGCTCTGTGCCTGAAATAAAGGGCCAGTATAACACAGACAGCAATACACAAAGCAAAAGGAACTGCTGTTAAAAAAGCTGTCTCTGCCGGAGCGCTGTAGCCTGCATATTTTATTCCCCACAGCAGATTGCAATAATTGTACGCAATGACAGCGCACATTATATCAGAGAGAATAACTGCTGAGATGAAAAATGCTGTAGACAAAGTCTTCATATAAATTCCTCCTTTGTAATCCCTCTATGTGCTTTTTCATACCTCTGGAGATACCTATTGTATTTCTCATTTATACAACAAAAATCCATATTTTTCCTCCGCAATATAATATAACAGGGAGGTGAAAAGCTTATCTCCCCGAAATTAACGATTCGCATTTCAAGCTGCGAAGCACTTAAATCAAGCAAATATTCTTGCTCATCTATGTTATATGCAATTATAAAGAACAAATCAACAAAAAATATTTACATTTAAAAATTCTTCAAGGCAAGGCATATTATATTCAAAGGTTATTGCTGTGTTTTTTACATGGTAATCGTATATTTCCGATATACGTCCTGCATCTTCTGTTACAGCATCGCGTACAGTAATCATAATATATTGCCTTTCTAATCAAACCTCACCCACACGATAGTTTATAGCTCGATTTCTCTAACCCACACGATAATTTACAATACTAAAAAGACAAGGATTAAATCCCGACTTATGCAAAGGATTTATGACCTTGTCAATTTTCGCTTTTATTTTTGGTCTTTTGTCAACAGGTGAAATGCTTATTTCTCCTGATTGTCTATTGTATAGATGATGCAGGCAATCCCTGCTATAAGGGAAAACAGTATAGCTCCGTCAGGTCCTGCATCTAAAAAAGCTCCTGCAAAAAATCCTGCTATGCCTGCAATTGCCATTATAACAAGTGATACAACTGTTCTGAATCTGTTCATAAACCTTCCTCAACTTTCTGTTTAATCTAAATGATATACGCCCTTTGAATTATAGTCCTGACCGGTTTCGTTAATCTCAATACCGTAGTGATTATAAATATTACCACCGGTATCCATGTCAATCCAGCGGTCATCAAGTTCTTCTTCACTCATAAGGCAATAGCCGACACACGCCGGATCGTTAAAGTAGAATGTATATCCACTGTCCAGCTTCTTATATCCCACGCATATAACCCAGTGACCTTCGGTTAAATATGTATCCTCATCGTCAGGGTTCTCCGTATTATATCCGTCATCTGACGCAGCCCACGCCTGTATGCACATCAGCACAGGGTGTCCCTTATCAAGTGCGGCCGTCAGATTGTTTATCGTTCTTTTTTCTTTTGCAGTTATGCTTATTTCGTTTTCTTCAAAATACCCGATTATATTTTCCGGTGGTGTTCCGGTTTCCTCACCGGTCCCAAGCGCTTCTTCGTATGCAGTCAGATTCAGATCACTGTCATATGGATTAATCCAGTTCATAAGCATCTGCACGCAGGTTGCTCCGCAGGTATAGGTTCCGTACTGGCGCAGGTTGGGAATATCAATGAAAACATCAGCTTCCTGCACATCTCCTGCGTAAAGTCCGTAATTCTCCGGCGCTGCTGCGCAGGAGGATAACAGCAGGCACGCCCCAATCGTACATAATAAAGCAGATTTTAATATTCCGTATAACTTTTTCATTCACATACCTCTTAATATTTAATCATATTTTATAACAGCTCTGCGCCTGAAATAACACAATAAAATGTTCTTCACAAAGTAATTTATCATTCGTTTGAAATCACTTCTCCGTTTTCATCCAGAAGATATATTGCATAAACTGTTCCCAGCTGCAGAGGATCACTTTCCATTATCTCACCAGTGAACTACTCCGACTTATAGAAGTCGGAGCTTCCTGCTTCAACCACTACTGCG
>ERZ857745.1567-NODE-1567-length-27901-cov-4.420276_pt1 | contig 27901 bp, 26 predicted proteins | sample MGYA00519699_ERZ857745 | MGnify/ENA primary metagenome ERZ857745 (study PRJEB31778, sample SAMEA3449357) | human gut metagenome | biome: human gut; feature: human-associated habitat; material: faeces | place: United Kingdom | collected 2010/2012 ...
CTTCGGCCGCCTTTTCGTGCCGCCACTTTGCGTCGCCATTTTGAGTCGCAGCCCTCCTGTATTTTAATATATGCTCTGGTCCTTGACTCCATTGAGGTTATCGTGCCTATCTCCTCATATGTATCAAGCTCCTCATAGGATTTCACCTGTCTGATTTTGCTGCCGTCTTTGATATATTCCTCAACAAGAGATACCATAGCTGATTTCTCGTTGGTGCCCGCAATTATATCCACGCCCTCTATTGCCGCAACCTCCTCCGGCGCCACCTGTACATAGCAGCCTGTAACAGCAATGGCGGCATCAGGGTTTATGGCTCTGGCGCGCCTTATAAACTGTCTGGATTTGCGGTCGGCAAGGTTTGTTACGGTGCAGGTGTTGATTACATACGCATCGGCAAACTCCGTATCAGGCACTACCTCGTGCCCCGCTTTTTTGAAGTTTTCTTTGAGACCCTCGGTTTCATACTGATTGACCTTGCAGCCTAATGTGTGAAATGCTATTTTCATTAGTTACCTCAATTCAAGTTTTGTCTGTACAAACATTATTGTACCATACATTGCATATATTATCATCAGCTAATTATTCTCCGGAGGCAAATATGAGCGATATAAAGAAGATTATTTTTTTCACCCTTGTTCCTGTGCTTCTCATTGCCGCAGCATATACCTATTCATGGGTATCTCAGGAAAAGGTGCAGGATATAAACGCCGATTACAGCGAAACCGTAAAGGTTCCGATTATAATGTATCACGGACTGATTAAGGATTCCAGTTTACAGACAGAATACTTCATCAGTCCCGACAGATTCGAAGAGGATCTGAAATACATAAAGGAAAACGGCTATACTCCTGTGTTTATGTCCGACCTTATCGACTTTGTCTACGAAAACAAGCCCCTGCCCGAAAAGCCTGTTGTGCTCTCCTTTGACGACGGATATTACAATAACTACTGCTACGCCTATCCCTTGCTTAAAGAATACAATATGAAAGCAGTCATATCCATAATCGGACTTTATACCGACAAGTTCAGCAGAGTCGATGAAAGCAACGCCGCCTACTCCCATATCACATGGAAGCAGATTAATGAAATGACTGACTCGGGCCTTGTGGAAATACAAAGCCACACCTATAATATGCACGAAATAGGCGAAAGACGCGGAAGCGCCAGAAAGCAGGGGGAAAGCAAAACCCAGTACAGAAAAATTCTCACCGATGACCTTGTCAGACTCCAGCGGGAAATAAAGCATTATACCGGCAAGGCTCCCGATACTTTCACCTATCCTTTCGGCATTTACAGTGATTATGAGGAGGAGCTTGTAAAAGAGCTGGGCTTTAAGGCTACTCTAAGCTGCAGCGAGGGCGTAAACTATATCACTTTCAGCGATAAGGAATGTCTGTATCAGCTGAAAAGATACCTGCGCGACAAAGACAGCACCAGCAGTACAATGTTTGAAAAGTTCAAATAAAATCTCTCCCTTAACCCGGCTGTTTCTTTACCAGCAGGCAGCAGCATATGCCTTGGGGCGCAGTTATCTCGTGTCCCTTATTCATCAGGTTGTAATTTGCAAAATACATATCATCAAGCTCACTGCAATCCGAATTTTCGTAGATGAGAAGCCCTGCATTATCCGCAATAGCTTCTATATCGTCTAAGGAGTATTCTGCCTGCATTGTTTCATCTGCGGCCTTTGCCAGTTCTTTGTTTATTTCTTTGTTCCGGCTCCTGCTTATATCAGGATAATCAAAGGCTATGCAGCTTCCCTGCGGCATATGCTCTGCTAAAATTCTGACAGTATCCCCAAAGGTTTCTTTGCTAAGATAATAGCTTATTCCCATAAGGCTGCAGTAGGTCTTGCAGCCCGCATCAAATTCAGCATCAAGAAGCTTGTCTATCCAGCTGCCGTTAAAGTCACAGCCTACATATGACACATTGCTGCTGTCTATTCCCGCCGCTTCCACTCTCATGATTTTATCCTCTATCATCTCAGGCATATCAAGCTCAAATACCTTAACCCTATCATTTACCATATATCCTGACGTGTCATAGCCTGACGCCATAATTACATACTGGCAAAGCCCCAGTCTGATTTCGTTGTTCAGGTGTCTTTCGTTAAAGGCAGACCTTGCAAGAACTGATGGAGCAAGCTGGTTGTTTACAATCCATTCAAGCGGGTTATCTCCGCTATATCCGGGGTTAAAAAACGATATTCCTCCCGCCATATTTGCAGCAATGCCGTCATATTCCTGCTTACTCAGAAGCTTTCCCGCAAGCTCATCGTTATAGATTTTCACTATACTGTTTTTTGTATGGTAGCACCTTGCAAAGCAGCTCACAAGTGCAGTCATATTTTTGTTCATATTATCACCTCCGTATTCTTAATACACCTATACGAATATAATTACAAGTCTTGACAAATGACCAATTTTGTGGTAATATAAACATATAGAGAGTGAGAAAAATTTTCCCACTCTCTGTTCCTTTGATAGAAAAACACTAGTTTTTTTGCGCTATTTTGTTTTATTCTGCACTACTATTTCTCCCGCATCTCTGCCTGTTTCGCGCATTACTATATCATATATCTTGGCAACATCCGACCGCAGCAGCTCCTGTGTGTTCACCGTTACATTAACCGAATTATCCGTTATTATAACCAGCGCTTCCGGCAGGTCTTTTGTTTTTATCAGTTTTTCGATTATCTGTTCCTGATCCATATACTTTATAATTTTCAGCTTCTGCTCTGTGGCGTTTTTCTTTTCGGCTTCATTGTCTGCCTGTGCGATTGTATCTGTCAGCATTGCTATTACTTCATTTCTGTCAAGATTTATATTTGCCCGCTCCTCTGCAAAGGTTTTGTCTGTGTTTTTTTCGACTCCGTCATCTGAGGCTACACTTTCAGTTTCGTTTTTTTCGGCCTTGACTTCATCCTTTGATACATTGAGGCTGTCAACAAGCACATCTCCGTCGTGCGGAGGTATTTCATTTCCTGTCAGTGTGGCAACAAGGTCAGGTTTTACCTGCATTACCGCTGCTGCGCATACCACCAGTGTGAGAACAACAGCTCCTGCTATTCGCCCTTTTTTACCGATATGTATGCTCTTTATTCCCTTTAACTTTTTCATTAATCATTTTCCCCCATTTCTTTTTTCAAAAACAACCACATTTGATGCAGGTATGTTGTAGACTGCCGCAACCGCCCTCGTTATATTATCTCTGATAACAGGATCTCCCGCACCCTCTGCCGTTATTATCACACCTGATATAGCATTATCTTCACCCTGCCTTATCATAACATCAACAGCGCCCACGCCGTCAATGTCTGTAAGTATCTCGCTCAGAGTCATTTCACTGCCGCCGTCCTCATCTATTATCTGCCTGCGGCTGTCCCTGTCCTGTGTAAGCACATCAAAGGCCACCAGCAAAACCGCGGCAATGACTGCAATGGTTATAAGTTTTATGATTATATCTTTGGATTTGCCCTCTTTAAAAAACTTATCAAACATATTCACTCCTATAATATATTTATTAATTTTCAGGTTATGACAGAAATTCTGCTACAGGCTTTACAATTGCGTCAAGAAGTATCAGCGAAAATATGAATCTGACATATCTGCCCATATCTGATGCCGGAAGCAGTATCTCCGTAAATGACAGCGCAACGGCAATGATGATGATATCCCTTACAAATTCGCTTAACTGACTCATACCTGATTACCTCCGATTGAAATTATCACCGCAAGGAATATGAGGAACATAAAGCAGGTCAGCGCTATGATAACTCCTGTAAGAATGATTGAAGTGCCTGTATCATTCAGTGAGTCTGAAATTCTGTTTTCTCCAAGAAGCTGTGATATTATTGCCGTAAGCTTATAGATTACGGCAATTGCAGTAAGCTTTATAACCGGGGTCAAAAGCGCTAAAATCAGAATTATTATCCCCACAACTCCGACGGTGCTTTTGATTACTCTTACGCAGGTTATGGCAAGATCAAGGCTGTCTGAAGCAAATCTCCCTATGATTGGAATGAAGCTTCCCGCTGCATATTTTGCCCCCTCAAAGGCCGCTCCGTCCGCAGTTTTGGTTACTATGCTCTGTATTACGGTAATGCCTCCGAATATGGTTACAAGAAGTCCTGTTGCAAAGGCTGCGGCGTTTCTTAAGAATTTACCTATTGATGATATGTACTTTTTTTCAAGGAGGCTGTCTATTACAAACATTACCGAGGACAGAAACATCACAGGAAATATTATGTTGGATATGATTGCCGCAAATGATGTCACTATGCCGGAAACCAAAGGACTTAGCATACCTGCGGAGGTCATACCGCCGCTGGCTATAAGGAGCGGGATCATAACCGGAAGAAGTATCTCCATCGTATGAACCATTGTATCCATCGCGCCGGAGGCCAGATCATAGACAATACCCAGATTTACCATAGTTATTGCCGCAATAGCGCTGCTGCATACAAGAAGCGCAACCTTTGATACTGATTTTTCTCCAAAGGAGCCTGAAATGCTTTTGAGAAGTCCAAGTATTATGCAGATTGCCGTAATTTCCACGCCCAGCATAAGCGTATCCTTGATTTCATATATAAGCAGGTCTTTTAAAGAACCAATAATGTTATCTGCCTCAAATATACTGCTGCCGTCTGCCGCTGAATTTATGATGTCGTCAATAGTAGTGTCTCCGAAAGCGCCGCTTCCGTCCATAAGCTGCTGAATGTCCTGCGTGTCAAGCTCCGAAAGCTCCTGTCTTAATATTATATCTTTGTCCATAGCAGTCACCTACAAAAGTTTGTCTATAAGGCTTATGACAGAGGCAAGTATCGGTATTGATATGAAAAAAATTATCAGCTTGCCTGCCAGTTCAACTTTTGTGCCTATTGCTGCCTGCCCTGCATCCCTGCACAGCTGTGATGTGAAATCAGACAGATAGGCAATTACAAGCACCTTGATTATTACAGGAAAGTATTCACGCCCGTATTCCACCTTGTTGTAAATGGCCTCAAAGTATCTGAATATGCCTGTCAGACTGTTTAATATCATAATAAGTATGATAATTCCCGTTGCCAAAACTATGTAAAGTGAAACCTCTGCCCGCACGCTTTTAACAAGTGAGGCTGCTGTGACTCCCACCAGCGCAACCATTATTATCTTTAATATTTCCATTACAGTGAAAACATCTCCCTTATAACTCCGAAGAAATCGCTGATAAGGTTTACTACCATAAGCAGTACAATCACTACTCCTGCAAGGGTTACAAGCATTGCCTGCTCCTCTCTGCCCGCTTTTACAAGCACCTGATTAAGCACCGCTATGGCAATGCCTATTCCTGCTATTTTAAATATAATATCAATATCCGCTGTCATTTTTTCTCCTCTTTAAATAAGTAATATTACTGCGCAGGCTCCGCAAAAGCCGCCTATCGCCTTGTACATTCTGCCTTTTGTTCTGTATTCCTCATCAGCATTTTGTATCTGCATATCAAGCTTTGCGGTTATCATTTCAATCATAGACTGCTGCTGCATAATGCCGCTTGCGCCAAGCTCTGCGCCTGCTTCTTTTAATATTTCAATATCCTGCTCCGTAAGTATGCTATCACCATATATATTGTCTGCGGCAATCTCCCAGCTTTGTTTAAAATCCGTAATTTCATCTGATATGATTTCTGCTATAAAGTCTGTTGCAAGTCCTGCGGTCTGATTTTTAATTCTGGCAAGAGATAATACCACAGGGTCTTTTCTGTAGGCGATTTCTCTTGCCATGGAAAGCATCATATCTCTGAAATGAACAAGCTCCGATACTCTTAACCTGTATCCGCTGCTTTTGATAATCCCACATATAAGGCAGGAGCCTCCCACTGCTGCTGCCAGAATAAATTTAATCAATTTTCATTACCTCTTTTACTGTCCCTGTCCGGGGATTGTTTGTAAGAAATATCAGTCTTGAGAATATACCGTTTTTTATCATATCTCCTATGCGGGAGGCCGCAGCTTCCTCATAGGAGCTGCCGTGAATGGAAGCTACAATATTGATGCCTGCGCATACTGCGGCTTCTATCGCCGCTGCATCTTCCGTCCTGCCTATTTCGTCTGTAACTATGACATCAGGCCCCATTGAGCGTATCAGCATCATCATGCCCTCTGCTTTGGGACAGCCGTCAAGGATATCGGTTCTGGGTCCTAAATCATATGCGCTTTGGCCCAGATATGTCCCTGCTATTTCAGAGCGTTCATCACATACTGATACCTGCCTGCCGCTGCTGCTCAAAAGCCTTGTAATATCCCTCAGCAGCGTGGTTTTTCCGCAGCCTGGCGGAGATATCACAAGCACATTTCTGTCCGTTATATCGCTTCTAAGAGGCTCTGCAATGCCGATAATTTCCCTGCTGCATCGGATGTTGACAGATGAAATATCCTTAATTAAGTTAACTCTCCCTCTATCAAGGACAGCCCTGCCGCATATACCAACTCTGTGTCCGCCCTCTATTGTTATGTATCCCTTAGCAAGCTCTTCTTCATAGGCATAATAGGAATGATTGAGCAGGCTGTTTAAAATCCTGTTCATTATGTCATAGTCTATGGGAATACTGTCTATTACAAATTCTCTGCCGCCTGATATGATGCATATGCTGCTACCGGTTCTGATGCGTATTTCCTCCAGAGAGGTTATAATTTCTGAGGGCAGAGCTCTGATACTTTCACCTATGTTCATAGGGAGTTTTTTAAATATACACTCAAGATTTCTCATACCTTGTCCGTCCTTTCAATACACTATATGTGCTGTGGACAGGTAATATTACAAAAAAATATACAGGCTTTCGCCTGTATGTGTTTGGTATATTATATTAAGTTTTTATTTCTAGGTTATATCATTCTTATACCATGATACTATTTCACAAAGCCTTTTAGCTTCAACAAAGTCTCCTCCGTAAATCAGAGTTTCTAAAAGCTCGGTTTCATATTCAGATAGGTTTTCTCCGCAGTTATCAAGTTTCTTTCTTTTCTTTGCCAGTTTTTCAATAATCGCTTCTGCCATCTGTCTGTCAGCACCTTTAACTCCTTCTTTGTTATAACCGCCTCTTAAATAAAATACCGGTATATCATTACTGATTTTGTTCTTTTTTCTTACATATTCAAGTAAATCAGTTCCGGTTTCAGCAGCCCCAATTACACATGCCGCCCTTATTATATGTTTTTTTATGAAAGCATTATATCCCATATAGTCTACTCCCCGTATCCACCCCATAAATATAACCTTGCTTCCTTTAGGCAATTTTGTAAATGCATAACGTGTCGTTACCGCAGGAATATTTAAAATTTCTGATAGCATTTCTGCATATTTCTTAGTATGCCCCATATTTGACTTGTAAATGATTGCATCTATCACGGTCATCTCTATTGATTCCTCTCTGCTTACTTATCAGATGATGTTTTATTGCTGCTGTCTTCTATGTTCTTTTTTCTGAGAAAAACAAAGTACAATATAGCAAGTCCTGCGATTACTGCTATGCCTGTAATGAAAAAATCCTGCCAGTCATCTGATGAATAGCTTCTTAATAATGAAAAAAGTGACATTGTGTTTTCCTTTCTTATATGTCCGGAGCAGATAACTGAAAGTAATCTCTGCTCCGGATAGCATTTGTATAAGCCGTCAAATCACTCTACAGCCAAGTTCTTTAAGCAGCGTTTTACATTCTTCCACAGAAACCTTATCCGGCTTTACTGTATTATCAATTTCATATTTTATATTCAGCCATTGATATTTATCTTTGCCAAGTTCATGATACGGAAGTATTTCCACAGCTATATTGTCATTTTTACTGCTGAGTTCAGAAACAAACTCCCCTGTATACCTTATATTTTCTGTATCATCATTAACCGAAGGAATAAGAGGAATACGAAAAGTGATTTTAACACCTTTTTCTGCTATGTGTTTTGCATTTTGAAGTATAAGTTCGTTCCCGACTCCTGTAAGCTTTTTATGTCTGTTTGAGTCCATCATCTTTAAATCGAAGAAAACCTCATCTAAATAGTTAAACATCTCACCGATATTTCTCCATTTTCCATAGCCACAGGTTTCAACAGCTGTATGGATATTGGCCTCTTTGCATGCTTTTAATAGTTCTGTGACAAATTCATACTGCATTACAGGCTCTCCGCCTCCTATTGTCACTCCACCTCCTGAGTTGGTGTAAAAAATTCTGTCTTTCTCAATTACGGTTATAAGCTCACTGATTGTTACTTTTTTGCCTGTAAGCTTTTTGGCATTGGCATAGCAGTATTTTGCACATACTCCACACTCATCACAAAGATTTCTGTTTATATCAAATGTAACAGGATTAATAGCTTTACTAATGCAAAGATTTACGCATTTACCGCAGGCAATACAATTTGATTTAACATCCATTATCTCTATTGATGATTTTTGTGACTCCGGGTTGCTGCACCAGATACATTTCAGAGGACAGCCCTTCATAAATATCAACGTACGAATTCCCTCACCATCATGTATGGAGAACTTCTGAATATTAAATATTGTGCCTTTATCTTTTTTTCTTGACATAGTATTTCCCTTTATGCAGTATGAATGGTTCTATTGATAATATCATCCTGCATATCCTTACATAGTTCAGTAAAGTATGCACTATAGCCGGCTACTCTTACAATAAGTGATTTGTATTTTTCCGGTGTTTCCTGTGCACATCTCAGCACCTCAGTACTTACTACATTAAACTGTATATGATAAATATTAAGGTCTACGAATGTCCTTATGATCTGGGATATTCGTTTAAGTCCTATATCACCTTCAACACTTGTAGGATCCAGTCTCATATTGAGAAGCGTTCCTGATGTATGAACTTCATGATTTACCTTTGATACAGACTTAAGAACGCTTGTCGGACCTTCATGGTCAGTTCCGCCGTTAGGCGAGCAGCCGTCTGCAAGAGCTTTTCCTGCTAATCTGCCGTAAGGAAGCGCGCCGACAACAAGTCCATGAGGAACATGTGACGATACTGGATACAGACCTGAAATAAATGCCGGACCTCTCCATGATTTACAGCCTGAAATAACATCATATGCAAAGTCGGTCATTTCACCTGCAAGCTCATCAACTTCTTCTATATCATTACCATACATAGGTGTAGTATTCTGAAGCATAAGTCTCATATCTTCATAACCTTCAAAATTACATTCAAGTGCTTTAATAAGCTCCTCCATTGTAATTGTTTTATCTTCAAAAACATGCTTTCTTATTGCTGATAATGAGTTTACAAGATCGGCAATTCCCGTACCTATAAGTGCCGGACCTATTGTGTACTTAACTCCACCGGTAGTTAAATCTTTTCCTGTTTCATATGTTCCGTCAAGGAATGTTGAAACAAAAGGATAAGGTGTTAATTCTGCACACATTTTTTCATTGACACATGCACATATACTTATAGCCTTAATCATATATTCCAGCTGGTCTTTTACAGCCTGTTTGATTTCATCAAATGTCATTTCTGCCGGGTTTCCGGTTTTTAGACCAAGCTGTCTGTTATCATTCATAAGGCTTCTGCCATTAGTTAAAACAAATTCCATAGCTGAAGCAAAGTTATAATGTCCCCCATCTGACCATTTGGCCATTTTTCCACCGATAAAAGGTTCCACACAACCTACCATCTGATAGTTTCTCGCCTCTTCCATTGTTCCACCGGATAAAAGCATCATTTTAATTGCAACTTCATCATTATAGATTGCAGGAAAGCCTGTTCCAAGTCTTGCAAGCTTTGCAATATGTATAATAAATGCTTCAGGCGACTGCTGGTGAACTCTTACACATACCGACGGTCCATGAAGTTTTACGTCCATTTTTGCAGTAAGGAACAAATATGACAATTCATTTGTAACATCTCTGCCATGTTTATCAATTCCGCCTACTATAAGGCTGTGGAAAGGCTGATAACCGGCAAAATACATAACAGCATTTTCGCTTAAGAACCATGTTGTTTCTGCACATTTAATATAAAATGTTTCTATCAGTTCAAGCGCCTGTGCCACTGTAATCTCGCCTGATGTAACGTCCTTATTATAAAGTTCATAAAAATACTGATCCACTCTTCCCGGTGAATAAGAAGGACCGTTACCTTCCATCAGACACCCTACAAGCAGGAAGTATATGTACTGCAGTCCCTGCCAGAATGTTGCAGGCTTATTATCCATAAGATAATAGCAGTTTTCCGAAATAGCTTCCAGTTCTTTTTTTCTCTGACCCTCGGCACTCTTTGCTTTTTCAGCAGCAAGGTCTCCAAAACGCTTCATATAAATGCTGAGTCCTTCAAGAGTCATGAGAGAAGCTCTAAAGAATGTAATCATAGCAAACTGCTGAGGATCTGTCTCATCAAGGCTTTCTATTCGCTCCCTGGCTTCTTTTTTCATCTGTCCCAGGCCTTTTTTCATAGCCATCTCCCAATAAGGAGCTGTTTCCCCTGCTGCGCTTGCAGTTTTAATTTCTACATCTATAATTCCTGTCTTTACTGCAAGCTCACGTACATATGAAGGAATCTGCTTAATCCAACCCTCATATACTGTCTTGCCTTTCCAGTATGGAAAAATCTCTTCTTCAAGTATTTTTTTATTTTCATCAGTAAGCATATAAGGATCCTGCTTACGCGTTGAAATTGTATCAAGTTCTTCACTAAGCCATTTTGAATGAAATACAGGATCAACAACGCCACCTCTCGGCTGTTTCGCTGTATCCCCTACAATAAGCTGATCTTCTGGAATATTTATTTCACGCTGCTGGCAATAGGCTTTAAAAGCCATTGCTCTCCTTATAAGAATATCCTCACCTTCCGATTCTTTATATGATGCGGTATATATCTGTGCTCTCTCCACATCAACTTCCGGGGTGCATTCCCAGTATCTTTCAAGTAATCTTTCTATTCTAGGGAATCTGTTATCACCATCGAGTGAAAAATTTCCCATCTGAGCCTCTGTACGGTTAATTTTATTCATTTATCTTTCCTCCCTTGCCTTTTCTGTTTTTCCTTTTTTCTTCAAGGAATTTTTCTTCTTCAATATATTCATCTGCGCCTATTATTCCCAGTTCTCTGTCTCTGGCCTCAAGTCTTCTTGCTGCCGGAACTGCAATCCACATTGCAATAAGAACCGCAACTACAGCACCTATACATTTACCGATAAGTATAATTGCCAGAAGTGAAGGCTGGAAATTTGCTGTAATGGAGATATGTGCCCCAAGAAGCCATGAACCGCAAACTGAAAGGGCTATAACCTTTACCTTATCCTCCGGAATCATTTTCTTAACAATACCAAACATTGCAATCTGCTCTGCACATGTGGCAAATATTCCTATGCTTCCCGTTGTCGTAAATCCGAAGAGTGATCCTAGCTTCTGCAGCGCTTTTCCAAAATACTTGTCTATGAGGTAAATCATAGGATATGCACCTGCTAACATTAATGCAATATACCCGGCATTCTCCAATGCCCTAAACTGATCTACCGCATCTGCAATAACAGGTTCGAACATCCAGCCCGGAATTATTGATGAGAAGAAGCCTGTAAAGTACTCAACTATTGATAATACAAGTACAATTTTTATTGCAATATCAAGTGCCCGTCCAAATACAAGGAAAATTTTAACCATAATATCAATAAACAGCTTTAGAAGCAGTGCTAAAATTATACAGAACACAACTATAGGTACCATATTTATAAAAATCATACCCCATTCATATACAAGATGATGATCTGACGGCAGAGTATTGGAAATCTCAGCACGAACAGGTGTATCTGTTATTTTGAGCAATGTAGTCATTGCCATTACACCAAAAGGTATGCTCAATATTCCTGCCATGATACCCAAACCGAAAAATTTCCTGTCTCTTCTGTCAAGAAGAGAAAATCCCATAGGTATTGAATAACTTATTATAGGTCCTGTGCAATAGCTTACAAACAGTGCCATAACCCATGCTTCCGGTGAAGCCGCCAGTTGCTCTGTAATCTGGTAACCTCCCATATCCGGTGCCATAATCAGCGCCCCTGCAATTGAAACATCGGCTCCGATTTTTTCAAATATGCCACTGAATGCAAACAGTACGAATTTTTTTATGTACGGCATTGATGCAAGCATTCCTGCAAATGGAATAAAGATTATACCCATCTGATGAAAGGCTGTCATAAATTCTTTGCCTATACCTGAGTTTTCATCTTTTATGGCTCCAATTACACCAATTACGGCACATATCATAATAATCCAAATTATGATGTTTCCTAATAAAACCATAAATCCTCCTTTCAAAATAAAACAATAATAACTGTATTGATATAATACTCTGAATATTGTCACATAGTAAATTGCACATAAGGTTACTGTTTTTTATAAACTTTTATCTTAATGATACAAAAGTTGTACTTTGTTCGTTTATAAGCTAAAAAAAAGTTGCAATTTTCTAGGCATTAAACCTTTAATGTTGACTTCCGTTATTAATCTTAAGTATAATGGCAATGAGGTGAACTATCAAATGAACAATACGAATTTCACAGTTGAAGAAGTAATAAAAATCGGTGATATTATTAAATGTATATATGATAAAAATTTACCGCTATGCAAGTTTACAGAGGATTTTATGCATAAACTAAAAACTCTTATCTATTTTGACAAGAGTGATTTTATGTTTTTTAAATATAATGACTTTACAAAACGCTATGAAATGGAATCGTTCAGACCTGTGAACTGGTCAAATAAAGAAATACACGATTATATAAACGAATATATGCATAACGATGATGTTCTTCCTATTCTCTCTCAACCCGAATATATTGCATTCCGCAATTCCGACCTTTTCTCTCTTTCAGGTCGCAGAGAAACAGAATATTTTCAGCAGTTTGCAAGTGACGCATCACTTGAAATTTCAATTGATGCCAATATTCCACTTCCTCCTGACTGTGATACAATTGCAATACTTGGTCTGTTCAGAAGTATAGAAAAAATTGAATTTTCACAACGTGATCTTGAGATTGTAAAACTGCTTCAGCCTCATCTTTCCGAGAGAATGAAAACAGATATATGTAATGGTAAATGCATTGGAAACGGTAACTGCGGTGGAGTTGGAAAATGTAAGGAAGCGGCAGAAATCTCTCAACCGGCTTCTGGTGACTGGGAACTCAACAATATAGATACACTGGGAATTTGTGCATGTGACATTAATGGGAATATTATAAGCAGTAATTCATCTTTTTCTAACTTCTCTATAGAATATGATGATGAAAATTCCCAAAATCCTATGATAGACGCAATGAAAAAATGTGTCCTTAAACTTACTTCGAGTGATTTTCTGAGTATGGGTCCTATTCCTATCCATATAAAAGAGGATACATATATGGTTCAGCTTGCCTACAACGATTCAAGCAAGGATCGTATTACGGCGGCGGTATACTACACATCTGATTTATTTACTAAGAGGCTAGCTGCTTTAAAGCTTGAATATAAACTTTCCAACCGGGAATTTGAGATAATATATCTCTCATTAAAGAGAAGCCTTACAAATGCAGAAATAGCTCAGGAATTATTTATAAGTGAGGCAACTGTAAAGCGCCATCTGTATACCGTCTATCAGAAAATAGGTATAAATAATCAGAAACAGTTGTTTCATGAATTACAAATGATATAAAGTTTACCAAGTTATTCAAAGACAGAGTATGATAGATAAGCTTAATCTATGCATACTCTGTTATTTCTATAAACTAATGTGCCGCCTAGATTACCTTTTCTAAGCAATAGTTTATTAAAGTAAAAGCCTTATCACACATATTCTTTTCTTCCATCCGGATATTGCAAATATGCTCGCCTTGACTCCATATCATATTTAGCAACAGGTTTTTTACATATTTCAGCTTTTAATATAGCAGCTTTAACTGCTTCCCGTGCTCTAATATCCATTTCTATTTCATTTGGTGTCAGTACAGTTTCTACTTCTGCCGGCATAACAATTTTTATACAAAACTGGTTCTTTTTAACTTTGTTCAATTTTTATAGCCTCATATAATATATATTAAATTAAACACCTGTTATTATATAATTATTTCATGAGAAAATATCACTCTGGCATAATATCACCTTTTCCAAGATTACACTTCGAACATAGCGTTTGTAAATTGTCAATTAAAGTTTCACCGCCCTTTGACCATGGCACAATATGATCTACATGAAGTGTAACTGATGGATCTTTTGCGGGTGAAGCACCACAGGCACAACATTTAAAATTATCTCTCTTCAATACAATAAAACGCATTCGGAGATTAATATCTCTCTTTGTTTTATGAAAAAACGGAGAATTATTAGAGTCTATATTTTCATCGATAATTTCTTCTTTATTACTGTTTGAAGTACAGTTGATTATACTATCTTCGGAGTTAATATATTTAACAAACGCTTCTAGAGCATTTCGCCAAGAACCAAAATGGCGTATATATGTAGTCATACCATACATTGAAATTCCGCCTTTTATATCAGCACTCTTGGGCTGTCTACCTAAACGAATCCAAGTATTTTCAATATCCTGAAACAAGTCAAATTCTGTCACTTTTCGATGATAGCCTGTAGACTCTAAGGATGCAGCTTTAAGTGCAGAATCCCACCCTCCAAATCGAGCTGATAGTTTTACCGCACTATATTTCCCAAGTTCTTTATATTCAGACGTAACAACTGTGTTTCTATTAAGAACTGAAGCGACTCTTCTCAAATCAGAAATATAGTCATTATCAGAAATATGAAAATTTCTTGATGTAGTTGACAGTTCCGCCAATTCTAACACTTCTTTCCAACTACTAAACCGACGATAATACGTTGTGTGATTGTATCTACCATATTTATCATACTCATTTGTAGTAATTGAATTTTTGTTAAGTGAAGCAGATACTTTCTTTACATCTTCAATGAGCTCTTCATCTGTAATATTTCTGTGATAATCATCTAGTTCGAATTTCATAAATCTCACTCCTTTGACAGCACGACAACCGTATCCGCATACAAAACCTATTATATCAATCAATACATTCGTAGAAATATATCCATAAACCTTTTAACATTAACTACATATTTGAACTTACCACAGTTTTATGCCAATAAGTATATATTTTCATTATCAAAGCATATCTGTGAAGTATGATTGTAAATCTGTATCATAACGTCCATCTTCTCTAGAAACACGCTAGTTCCAGGATTGCCCACCGCTTTAAAGGCTTCTACCGCTTTCTTTTCCATTCCTATAGCATTCTTTTGAAAATGAGCACCTTTGTCTTGTAAAAACTCATCAACCGGTCCTTCTTTGACTAAAGGAATACTGCCAATCAGTTTCCCGACTTTTTTACCAGCGGTGCCTATACCTTTTACAACATTTGCTTCTACTCCAGCATTTCCAAGTTTCTCTAAATACAATGAACCTTTTTCGAAGTGCTCTCGATATGTATCAGATAAGGCTTCGATTTCATCTTTAGCCTTAGCAATGTACTCTTCTTTAAAGTTGCCACTTAGCATTATTTCCATCAAAGATGCTAATGAAAATGTGTATAACGATAGTCTGTAATATTTAAACTGCTTCTCTAAATCAGACAATGTTGAATTCACTTTACTCTGAGCAACTATAAACTGCTTTGATGAAACTGTATCAGTCACCATTTTTTGATAAACAAGCATATTCTTTCGAGCACGATTTTGAATGTCTATAACCAGCTTGTGACTGCTTGCTACTGAAAGTTCATTATCCCAATTGTATTTATAATTAGTTATAATCTTTGTCAATGATTCAACATCTGCTTCAATCTGGGATTGATTTTCTAGCTCAAGAAATCTAAGTATCTTTTTCTGGGTTTCAGATATCTCTGTTAAATCCCTTTCTATAGAATAAAGCGCTACTGCCATCAGCATTGTAGCCGGATTAAATGCTGCTACAGCTTGTGTCTTAGCTGACAAGGGTCCTGCTTCAGCAAGCTGTGCCATCTTCGAACCACCAGTGGCAGTTTTCATTGCACCCCATGCATTTCCATTCTTTGCAATTTTCAAGGTGTCACCTGCTGCTGCATTTGCAACTCGGAAAAGCCCATCTGTTGCAATAGACGTTGTTTGTGTAACTGTATTAAAGGCTGGGATTAATGATGATATTCCTGCTCCCAATGCAGACAATTCGGCAATAGGAACACTTAACGTCTTATTGCTATTAATAGAAGCTCTGGCATCCATAAGCAAGCCTTCGGTAAGTTCTATCAGCTCATTTTCATCGTTAACTGTTTCTATTTCATTAGTATCATTTATACTTACTTTTTCGCCCATATTCAACCTCCGAACATTTTTATTAGAATAAATCTCTAGATTTGGTGAAAGGAGCATTCCTTATATGAATTGCTTCTTTTACACTCCTTTTTTTGGTATTATTTTTTGCGAAAATATATAAACCGAAAATGAGCCTCTATATGAAAAATTTTATCACTGACTTGTTTTTTTATTACTCCTCACTTCCCATGCTGCTCTCAGGAGTAATATAAAGCTTAACCTTTTCGATACGTCTGTCCTTGACAGATTCTATCTTGAACACAAGGTTTTCATATTCTATGACCTTGTCCTCTTTTTCTTCTTCATCAGGTAAATCGCCCAGAAGCTCAATAATAAATCCTCCAAGAGTTTCACTGTTTTCTGAAACAAGTTCAAGCCCCAGTTCATCATTTATATCATCAAGATCCGTATTACCGTCTATCATATAGGTGTTTTCATCAACCTTGACTATTTCAGTTTCTTCTTCGTCATATTCATCGTCTATATCGCCCATAACCTCCTCGATTATATCCTCCATAGTGACAATGCCTGCAAATCCGCCGTATTCGTCTATGAGAATTGCAATATGCTGCTTAGTTTTCTGAAGCTCAAAAAACAGTGTGTCTATCTTTTTGGTTTCGGGTACAAAGTACGCTTTACGGAGTATACTGCGTATATCCACATTTTCAAACCCGTCCTGATATGCCTTTATCATATAATCTTTGACGTGAAGTATTCCTATGATATTGTCACTGTCCCCGTCACATACAGGTATTCTTGAATACTGAAGCCTCATCAGATCCTCTATAAATTCATCTATAGGATCCTGAATGTCTATCATAAATACATCTGTTCTCGGAGTCATAATTTCGTGGGCAAGCTTATCATCAAATGCAAATATAGCATTTATCATTTTCTTGCCTTCTTCTCTGATTTCTCCGTTTCCCTGACTTTCCTCAAGAATAGACATAACTTCTTCTTCTACATCATTTTTGTGTTTTGAAAACCATCTGGGGGCCATAATTATTTCCTTTCTTTTTAACTTAGTATAAATACACCAATTAGATTATTGTATCTAATGTATTTTTTAGACGTTGTTTTTCATTACTTCCTGTTGTATTAAAACGCTCAATTGGAATCCCATATTTCTCCAATATTTCATTTTTCATTTTATCTCGTTTCTGTTGCCTTTGGTTAACATTATGATAAGCATAACCATCAACTTCAATAACAAGCAATGGCTGATAATTTAATTTTGAAAAAACAACAAAATCCAAATGAGTTAGCCGATTTGAAGCAAAAGTAATTTCATCTGGTTCAAGTTTTGAGTAATCACGAATCAAATATTTTAATGGTATATGCATTGCAACACTCAGTTTTGAATATTTATCTTCTTCTAACAGTTCCTCAATAAGGCTATACATAAGATTTTCGCTTTCAAACTCTGATTGACGACCATACTTCTTAATTATTTGCTCTCTTGCTTCTTCATAACCCTTATATAAATTATCAAATATAGATTGTACATTGCTGTCAATAACATCATAATTATAATACTTTATGTATCCTATCAGGTCATGGATAGGAGAAACGTTATCATTATTATTGCCATCTGTTACCACTATAAACTGTTTGATTGCTCTGGAAACAGCTACATTTAAGCGATTGGGATCCGAAACGAAATCACTTATCTCATTATCTACTGTTGAAAAAATCATTGTGGTACGTTCCTGACCTTGAAACTTATCTACTGTATCAGATTTGATTGTTTCATTAAACTTATCAAAAGTTTTTTTCATAAGGTCAGCCTGATTGCGATATGGTGTTACAATGCCTATATTTTCACCATTTCCAGTAGTTAATGACGGTAAAACCTCTTGCATAATAACATCTATCTGTCGTTGATTTATATGATTTCTTGCATGATTTCCAGCAACCGTACGATAAACTTTTAATGGATCTGATATGGAATTGTTTTCAGTCATAATAACTAATTCATTATTATAAAACCGTTTATTACAAAATCCGATAATAGCAGGATTGCAACGATAATGCTCTTTCAGTAATACCTTTGGTGCATCTTTAAAAACACTTATAACAGATGAAAGTAAACTGTGCTTTGCATAATTATATAAATCAGGCATTCCATATTTATATAATATATTTGTTGTTTTATTTCTTGTTTCAGAGTCTATTACATTTGGAAGTTGTTTTAAATCTCCTACGATTACAGCATTTTTGGCACAAGAAAGAGCTAATACTCCTGTTGCAATATCAACTTGGGACGCCTCATCAACAATTACATAATCATAAACAAAACTGTTGTTTAAACTAGAGCGTAAAGAATATGTTGTACTTAATATTACAGGATAGTCTTTTGTAAAAGCTTCGGACTTCCATTTTAAATCTTTTCTTTCATAAAGTCTTTTATGTTTGCCACCTGTATATTCTTTTGCAAGATTACCCTTGAATATCATCATAGACTTAGCAGTATAATCATTCATTTTATTACTGAAATCGTATGACTGTAATTGCTTTTCCAGTTTTGTAATATTATTTTTAATTTCATTAATACGTTTATTATAGAATAGATTCTCACAACAATTAATAATATTCTGTGCATCTTCATTTAAAAAATCAAAAGACTTTATCCCATAATTTATTCGCCATATTAACTTTTTAAAAAAACTAATATTAATATTATTTTCTGTTATATGTTCATATTCGGTAATAAAAGTAAGTATTTTTTCTGTTTTTACTTTTTTGAAGAATTTAACAGTTAATAAATCGACATTATCATTGTTTATATAACCAGAGTAATGTTCGAATTCTCTTTCCAGCTCGTCCAACTTGGCTTTTAAGATTGCCAAACTATTCTGCACATCCAGCATCTGATTAAATTCAACCTCTTCAGCATCTAAAGCTTCTTCAGTTTCTTTTAATTTTTCTGTTTCTTTTTTCCACTCTTCTATCTCTGGAATTTCAATATTCTGTGTTTCTAAAAAATCTTTTTTATTATCAGAATTTCCAAGCTGTGCTGCTATAAATGAAAGATTATATTTTTCTAACTTTTCATATATATTTTTAGTTGCAGTATTATTGTTAGATATTACAGCAACCGTATTACCTTGCATAACGGTATTTGCTATTATATTTAAAATGGTCTGTGTTTTACCTGTACCCGGCGGCCCCTCAATAATACTAATCTGATTCTTTAGTGCATTTTCTACCGCCTGCTTCTGACTTAAATTAAATCCAAACGGATAAATAACTGTTTTATTATTCCTTTGTATACTTGTTACTTCACCATTTTCAAGATATTTAAACAAAACACTGTTTTTATCAATAGTTTTAATAGTATTGTAATTTTCTAACAAAATATTTTTTCCGTCTTTAAATAGTCCTGTTTTTTGTGCAATTTCTTTAAAATAGTCAAATCTGTCTCTGCCTTTACAAGTTTTATTATCTAAAACAGCTACATAATCTGCATTTACTGTCATAAAAGTATAATCATCATAAATAATTCTTACATATTCTCCAAAAGACTGTATCGCATATGCATTAAGTAATACTGAACCATTTAAAAACAAAATCTTATTTTTAAGGATAGTTACTTTTTTGTTTTCATATATTTGAACATTAGCAGCATTATATTCATATATTGAACCATCATTAAACTTTATTCTTACTTTTATTTCATCGTCTGTGTATTCAAAATCTGAAACATCATTCGTTTTGTCTTTACCCTTTAATATAATTAGCTTGTCAGGAATTTCACGCATAGCTTTTCTCCATTTTTTTAAAGGAGTATAAATATCATCTTCACTTATTTCCTCTTACAGAGCATATAGTTTTTCTTAACCTTTTTCGGGAACTTTATTCTCAGTATCTGCTGCGGGTGAGGCGCTGACTCTATAGGCTCATCTTCCTCATTGTGCATATACGAAAGCTTCATTGCGAAGGTATCGCAGTCCGGACCGAACACCTCTATTTCATCTCCGATATTCATCTTGTTTCGCTGCTCTACAACAGCAATACCGGTACTTTCGTCATATTCCAGAACAATACCTGTAAAGCTGTATTCTCTGGTATATTCACTGGTCTGGTAGTTCTGATCCTTGTTGGTAGGCTTGTCAAAATAAAAACCTGTGGTAAATTCCCTGTGGCTTGCCATTTTGAGATCGCGCATCCATTCCTCGCTGTACTGATACCCGGCAGGATTTTCATAATATGCATCAATAGCCTTCCTGTAGGCTCTCACAATATTGGCAACATAGAATATGCTTTTCATACGTCCCTCGATTTTGGCCGATGAAACGCCTGCCTCTATCAGCTCGGGGATATGCTCTATCATACATAAATCTCTCGAATTCAATATATATGTGCCTCTGCCGTCCTCCTCAACGGGATAGAACTCATCAGGGCGTTTTTCTTCAACAAGTCTGTACTTCCATCTGCATGGATGAGCGCATTGTCCTCTGTTGGCATCGCGTTCAATCATATAGTTGCTGAGAAGGCATCTGCCAGAATACGATATACACATTGCACCCTGTACGAAAGCCTCAATATCCATACCTACAGGTATGTTTTTTCTCATCTCTATGATTTCTTTAAAGGTAAGCTCTCTTGCAAGCACCACTCTCTTGACTCCCTGTCTGTACCAGAAGCGGGCAGTGGCATAGTTGGTGGTATTTGCCTGTGTGCTTAGATGAAGCTCTGCCTTTGGTATTATCTCCTTTAAAATTTCTATTACACCGGGGTCTGATACGATAAATGCGTCTATATCAACATCCCTTATCTTATTGAGATATTCTCTAAGAGGCTCAATATCCTCATTGTGCGCATAAATATTGAGCGCAAGATAGGCTTTTGCATTGTTTTTGTGGCAGTATGCCACGCCTTCTTTGATTTCATCTATTGACAGATTTCCGGCTCCTGCTCTGAGGCTGAACATTTCACCGCCGAAATATACAGCATCTGCGCCGTAATCAACTGCAAATCTTAATTTTTCCAGATCTCCCGCAGGAGCTAGTAATTCTATTTTTTTCATAATAAAGTAATGACTCTTTCTATTTTAATATACTTATCGTAACTCCGTCCCCTACAGGAAGAAGCGCGATATCTGCGTAATCAACATTAGTAATATATTCGACAAACTCTCTCATTCTTCTGATATTTGTCTTGTATTTGCCTGTTTCATCATATTTGTCTGAAACCACGCGGGCCTTGAAAAGCACATTGTCTGAAACGATAACCGCGCCTTTAGAGCAATGCTTAAGTGCTGCATCCCAGAAGCGCCTGTAGTGGCTTTTTGCGGCATCTATAAAGACGAAATCATATTGCATATCAAGATTGTTTACAATCTCCTCCCCGTCACCGCAAAGAACCTCTATCCGCTCTGAAAAGCCGAACCTGTCAATATTTGCTCTTGCAATTCCGGCCGTTTCCTCTTTGACCTCAACTGTTGTAATATCCGCATCACATACAGCGGCAAAGCAGCTTGCCGAATAGCCTACGGCTGTACCTATTTCAAGTATCCTCTGAGGCTTCATAATTCTAAGCAGATTTAATATCAGGGACTCTGTGTCCGGAAGTATTATAGGGACTCTGTCTGCCTCCGCCTCTGCCCTGAACCTGCCGAAATCCTCATTTACAGGTCTGTAAAGTGATGTGATGTATTCAACCACTTCGGGATTGATTATATTTCTGTAATTGCTCATATGAGTTTAGTTTTCCTTTTCTGATTCTGCTTTTTGATAGGCTTTGTAGTAAGCGTCCTTGTCCTTTAAGAACTGGTTGTAGTCGCTTGAAAAAGCTGCGCTTCCGTCAAGCTTCTCGCTTACAACAAAGTAAAGGTAATCCGTCTTTGCCGGGGATATTGCCGCTTTGATTGCATTTATTCCCGGACTGCATATAGGTCCCGGAGGGAGTCCCGTATTCTTGTACGGGTTATAGTCTGACTCAACTGCTATATCCGCATAGGTAAGATTAACCTTATCCTCCTGTAATATATATGATACGACCGAGTCCATCTGCAAGGCCATACCCTTATCAAGCCTGTTGTATATTACGCTTGAAACAAGAGGCATATCCTCAGGTATCCCCGCCTCCCTTTCTATAATAGAGGCGGCTATAACTATATCTCTGAGAGAATGTCCCGAAGCTTTTGCCTGCTCTACTATATCAGCTGTAACCATTTCTTTGAAATGATCAAGCATAGCTTCAATTATGGTTCTGGCATCTGATCCTTCCTCAAAGGAATATGTGTCGGGATACAGAAAGCCCTCAAGTCTGTACATAGAGCGTTCGTTGCCTGCGAGAAAATCATAGGTGCTGAAATCTCCGTACTGCGCTTCATGCATAAATTCATCATACGAAATTATACCCGCCTCATCGAGATTTTTTGCTATTTTTTCAACAGTCTGCCCCTCTATAACAGTGAAATTATGTGATATTGTATCACCGTCGCTTATCATCTGCATCATCTGTTTCATACTCATAGACTGTGACAGACCGTAGGTTCCCGCCTTGTAGGTGCCATCATAGCCGTAGAGCTTTGAAAGCACTCTGAACACTCCCGGTTTTTCGATAAGTGTGTTTTCCTCAAGTATATCGGCTATCTGTATTGTCCCGCTGCCCTCCGGAATAGCTGTTACTACAATATCCTCGGAAGTCTTGTCAACAGGACGTCCCCCTGACATAAGCACAATAAATATACCTGCAATTATAACTGCTGCTGCGACTATAGCTGCGATTATTATTTTTTTCATATATATCCCTCTGTTTTGCCATATATTTGGAAAGGGACGTAAAATTTACGCCCCGTTTTAAGTTTCCCGTCTTTATTTCTTTGATCTTCCTAAGTATTCACCTGTTCTTGTGTCAATCTGAATAATCTCGCCTTCTTCGATGAAGATAGGAACATGGATAGTAGCACCTGTTTCAACTACTGCAGCTTTAGTAACGTTTGTAGCAGTGTTGCCTTTAACTCCCGGCTCTGTTTCGATAACCTTAAGGTCTACAAAGTTTGGAGCTTCAACCATAAATGCATTGCCCTTGTAGAATTTGATAGTTGCTTCATCATTTTCTCTGAGGTACTTCATAGCATCTTCAACCTGCTCTGCCATAAGAGGAACCTGGTCGTAAGTTTCAGGATCCATGAAGTAGTAAAGCTCACCGTCATTGTAGAGATACTGCATAACCTTTGTTTCTATGTGAGCCTTAGGGAATTTGTCATCAGGGTTGAATGCTTCTTCTCTTGTAGCTCCTGTAAGTATGTTTTTGTATTTTGTTCTTACAAATGCAGCACCCTTACCAGGCTTAACGTGCTGGAAATCTAAAACCACGTGAGGTTCACCGTTAATTTCAAATGTAATACCTTTTCTAAAATCGCTTGCATAAATCATAAATATCTCTCCATTCTTTCAGACCTGACCCAGCAAATGAAATGCGTTGCCGGTAGGTCGAACGTCATGACTTCCCAAGAGTGCAAAGCACGATTGGCTGAAGTTTACGGCGCAGACCTAACCCGGCGAGTGAAATGAGCCGCCAAATTCATTAGACAAATCACACCATTGCCAAGTCAAATCAATCTCTCATATTAACTACTATTATATCAAATATACCAGTTCTTGCAAGTACTAGTTTGCACCCTGGCTGTTTTCGCTGCCGGCAGGCATCATAGTTTCGTTTAATATCTGATATACATCCTGCATCATCAGCGCAAATCTCATTTCGCACTGTACATACTGCGCAGCAGCGGGATCCTGCATCATAATAGTCATAAGCTCCTGCATCTTGGCAACCGCTTCGGCGTCCATTTCCTCTCCTGCAATCTGTTTTGCCTGCATTTCAAGCTGCTTCGCCTGAAAATCCTGTATCATCTTGTCAAGGTCAGGATTCTGTGCAATCATATTTTTGGCGTTCATATACTGTTTGTATTCTTCACATTCTTTTATAGCCTTCGCTAAAATGTGAGCCTGATCATAAACATTCATAAATTAACTCCTTTCGTGATTATACTTCTAAGAATATCGGCAGTATTACCGGATTTCTCTTTGTTTTTTCATATATAAATGTGCGAAGTGAATCTCTTACCATTGATTTCATCGCAGTCCAGTCTCTTGTGTTTCTGCTGCGGCAGTTGTTAAGTGTTTTTTCAACCAGGCTGCGCGCATCTTCTATAAGGTCCTCGTTTTCTCTGACATAGACAAAGCCTCTTGAGATAATATCAGGTCCTGATACCACATTACGTTCCCTGTCTATGGCCGCAACTACAATTATAAGTCCGGACTCTGACAGAAGCCTTCTGTCCCTCAATACTATATTGCCTACATCTCCAACGCCAAGACCGTCTACGAGAATATCCTCCGCCGGAACTGTTTCCTTTGAAATCTCGGCGCGTCTTCTTGTAAGATTTAAAATCTGTCCGTTTTCAAGAATGAAAATAGAATTGTTTTTCATTCCCAGATTTTTGGCGATTTCCTTGTGAGCCATTAAATGTCTTGCCTCGCCGTGAACAGGCATAAAGAACTTAGGCTTGATAAGCGAGTGCATTATCTTGAGCTCCTCCTCACAGGCATGACCTGAAACGTGAGTGTCTGCAATATCCGAGTAGATTACGGTCGCTTCCTTTTCGATAAGCTTGTTTACTACATTGGATACCATTTTTTCATTGCCGGGAACAGGAGTTGACGATAATATTACTACGTCACCTTTTTTAATCTGTACCGACTTGTGATCATTTGAAGCCATTCTTGAAAGAGCGGACATCGGCTCTCCCTGACTTCCCGTAGTTATAATCAGAAGCTGCCTGTCAGGTATCGTGTTTATCTTTTTGATATCCACAAGAGTACCCGCAGGCACCGACAGATACCCAAGTTCCATGGCTATTTTAACCACATTTTCCATACTTCTGCCTGAAATAGCGACTTTCCTTTTGCATTTGACTGCATTATCTATTATCTTCTGCACCCTGTGCACGTTTGACGAAAATGTCGCAATTATAATTCTCTGGTTTACATCTTCAAATATGTTTGCAAGTGTTTCACCTACAACCTTTTCGGAAGCTGTAAATCCGGGTCTTAAGGCATTGGTGCTGTCCGCCATCATCAGTGTTACGCCCTTAGCCCCTATTTCGGCAAGCTTCGTAAAGTTTATCGGCTCGCCGTCAACAGGAGTATAGTCTATCTTGAAATCTCCCGTATGGAATATCCTGCCCGCAGGAGTGTCTATGCAGAAGCATACTGCATCTGCAATGGAATGGGTCGTTCTGATGGTTTCAATCCCAAATGGTCCCAGTCTGAACTTATCACCGGGTTTGATGGTGTTAAGCTTGCCTTTAATCCCGTGCTCCTCCAGTTTATTTTTGACAAGACCAAGTGTAAGTCTTGTTCCGTATATAGGCGCATTAAGCACCTTGAGAAAATACGGTATTGCTCCTATATGGTCTTCATGACCATGAGTCAGAATCACGCCTTTTATCTTTTTGCCTGAATTCTGCAGATAAGAAAAATCCGGAAGCACAATATCTATACCGTACATCTCATCTTCGGGGAAAGTCATGCCGCAGTCTATGACAAGTATCTGATCCTGATATTCCAGAAGCGTCATATTCTTGCCTATTCCGTTAAGCCCGCCTATGGGGATAACCTTGAGGCCCTGACTTTCCTTTTTATTTGTGTTTTGTTTCATAAATTATCTCTCCATCTATATCTTCAGATGGCCATTATTTAACAACGATATTTACCAGTTTGTCAGGTACTGCAATTACTTTTACAATATTTCTGCCGTCCACTGCTCTTACTGCAGCTTCGCTTTCCATAACAGTCTTCTGAAGCTCATCTCTGCCAAGTCCGCTGGCAACGCTCATTTTTTCCTTAACCTTGCCGTTAATCTGAATTACTATTTCAACGCTGTCTTTAACAAGCGCGCTTTCATCGTAAGCAGGCCAGCCGACGTTATATAATGAACCTGTGTGTCCCAGATACTCCCACATTTCCTCGCATACGTGAGGTGTAAACGGTGAAAGAATGAGTACCAGCTTTTCTATGCAGGCATTAATAAGGCCCTCATTTACATCAGGAAGCTCCTTGTAACGGTAAAGCTCGTTTACAAATTCCATAATTGTACTTATTGCCGTATTGAACTGGAATCTTCCGCCGGCATCATCTGAAACTTTCTTAACCGCATAGTTTGCCATATAGTTAAGCTGCTTGTCGTTATCGTTTCTGATTTCAAAGTCTGTAGTCTTGAAGCCGTATTTCTGAACAGTTTCATATACAAGCCTGTATACTCTGTTTAAAAATCTGAAGCTGCCCTCAACACCGGCATCCGACCAGTCGAGTTCCTTTTCAGGAGGCGCTGCGAACAGTATAAACAGACGTGCTGTATCTGCTCCGTATTTTTCAAGTATTTCGGCAGGACTTACTACGTTTCCTAAAGATTTACTCATCTTCTTGCCGTCTTTGTTTACCATACCCTGTGTAAGCAGGTTCTTGAACGGTTCTTCATCTGTTACAAGACCTAAATCATATAAAGCCATCTGGAAAAATCTTGCGTACATCAGGTGTAAAATAGCGTGCTCTACTCCACCTATATACTGGTCAACATTCATCCAGTATTTCACTTTTTCTTTATCAAATACTTCGTTTTCATTCTTAGGATCGCAGTATCTGAGGAAATACCACGATGAATCCAGGAATGTATCCATAGTGTCGATTTCTCTCTTTGCAGGCGCTCCGCATACAGGACATACTGTATCAACAAAGGTTTTGCTTGTTGCTATCGGAGATTCGCCCTTGCCTGTAAATTCAATGTCTGTAGGCAGCAGTACCGGCAGATTTTCTTCCTTTTCAGGAACCCAGCCGCAGTGCTCGCAGTGAATCATAGGTATAGGAGTACCCCAGTATCTCTGTCTTGAAATAAGCCAGTCTCTTAATCTGTAGTTTACGGTAGCCTTGCCTATGCCCTCTTCTTCAACCCATTCGATAACCTTTTTGATAGCTTCGCGGTTGTTCATTCCGTCGAATTTGCCGGAATTTATCATAGTACCCTCAGCAACAAAGGCTTCCTTGAGGTTGTTTACATCTATATCAGGATTTCCCGGATCTACTACAGGTATGATATCAAGACCGAATTTAGTTGCAAAGTCAAAGTCTCTCTCATCGTGAGCAGGTACGGCCATAATAGCTCCTGTACCGTATCCCATCAGTACATAGTCTGAAATGTAGATCGGAACTTCCTTGCCGTTTACAGGATTGATTGCATATTTGCCTATGAATACGCCTGTTTTTTCATTGCTGGTTGAAGTTCTCTCGATGTCGCTCATATGCTGGCATCTGTCGATATATTCCTTTACAGCCTGCTCGTATTCTGTGCCTTCAACAAGGCTGTTTACATACGGATGCTCAGGTGCAAGTACCATATATGTTACACCAAAGAGTGTATCAACTCTTGTTGTGAATATCTTGAGCTTTCTTTCGTCGTCTTTAATTGCAAAGTCAACCTCTGCGCCTACGGATTTGCCTATCCAGTTTTTCTGCATAATCTTAACCTTGTTTGGCCAGCCGTCAAGTGTATCCAGGTTCTTGAGA
>ERZ857745.1593-NODE-1593-length-27575-cov-4.699782_pt1 | contig 27575 bp, 23 predicted proteins | sample MGYA00519699_ERZ857745 | MGnify/ENA primary metagenome ERZ857745 (study PRJEB31778, sample SAMEA3449357) | human gut metagenome | biome: human gut; feature: human-associated habitat; material: faeces | place: United Kingdom | collected 2010/2012 ...
TTACCGTACCGTTCAAACAGGAACTTTGGCCCCCAGTATAATGCTTCCGGTGTAACCGGCCAGCCCATCTGGGTTCTCGGACAACCCATATAATCATTTTCTACATAGGCATTTGGATTTTCTTCTGCCTGACTGTAATAGATGTTGACACCGTAGAAGTCAACAGGCTGAGAAATCAATTCCATATCGCCTTCTTTGATGTTTGGCATATCAGACTTTAAAACGCTGTAAGCATCCTGCGGATAATCGCCCAAGAAAATCGGGTCTGCCCACCAAGCTGTTTCAAACGCAAACCGTTCCCGTGTAAACGCAAAGCTCTTTTGCCGTGCGATTTCAATCGCAAGCGGAGAGTTGTCTGTCGGTGTGGTGCAAGGGGTCGAGAATGCAAAGCCAATCTTTGGGGCTTTCTTTGCACATTCCCGAATCATCTTTACGGTCTTGCCGTGTGCCAGCAGAACATTGTGGGACATCTGAGCCAAATCTCTTGCTGGAAGCTTCTGGAATGGGGCAAATTTGCCGATTGCATAGCCGCAGCCGATGAATACTTGCGGTTCATTGATGGTCATCCAGTAGGTAACCCGGTCGGACAGTGCATCGACTACAATTTTTGCGTAGTCAGCGAACCAGTCAGAAGAATCCGGATTCAGCCAGCCACCTTTCTGGTGCAGGGCATACGGATAATCCCAGTGGAACAGGGTAACCATTGGAGTAATACCAGCTTCCAGCAGAGCATCGACCAAATCCGAATAGAACTGAATGCCCTTCTGGTTGACAGCACCCGTCCCATCCGGCAGAATACGAGTCCAGCTGATGGAAAACCGATAGTTTTTGATGCCCATTTTCTGCATCATCTTGACATCTTCTCGGAACAAGTGGTAGTGGTCGCAGGCAACATTTCCGTTTTCACCATGTGCAACGTGACCGCTTTCCTGACAATAAGCGTCCCAGATGTTTTCGCCCTTTCCGTCTTCGAGATAAGCTCCCTCTATTTGATAGGATGCAGACGCTGCACCCCACAGAAAATCGTTTGAAAATTGCATTTGCAATCCCTCCTGTCTTGATGTTATCTTTATTATATCGTTAAAATACGACAAAATCTCACACGTTATCCGCAAAAAATTGCACTTTTTCTACTTCTTTTTTCGAGGTGTTTTTCATGAAAAAACAACAGCTTTTAGAAAATAAACAGCATGGAACACCAGCGTTTCCGTTTGAATGTTTCCGCACACAGACAGATACAACCGACTTTTTTATTCCATTGCATTGGCATAAAAAAACGGAGTTGATGCATGTCCATCATGGCACTTGTTTGTTGACCATTGGAAATGAAACCTATCCGGCAAAAGGCGGCGATTTATTTTGTATCAATGCGGAAGAACTGCACCGGATTACTTCGGAAGATGCAACATTAGAATATAGTACCTTTATTTTTCAGCCGGATTTATTTTCCTTTGCAATTTCCGACCAAGCACAGTTGCTGTTGCAGCCGCTCATAGATGGACGTATGCAGTTTCCAACTTGCATCACCGATGCAGCGGTAAAGGCGACCTTGCAACCTTTGTTGCACCGGATTTTACAGGCAGCCGAGGAAAAAGCAGTGGGGTATGAATTATTGGTCAAAGCAGGGCTGTTGCAATTGACCGCAGAGTTGCTCTATCAAGGATTGCTGTTGCCCACAGACCCCATTACGTTAGAGGCGAGCCGCAACCAACGGGAACGGATGAAAAAGATTCTGACGTATCTCAAACAGCACATGACAGAACCGCTGACGCTTTCCAGTTTGGCAGATACGTTTCATATGTCAGAAAAATATTTTTCCCGTTACTTTCGGAATGCAACAGGGCAGACGTTTACCGCTTATCTGAATACCATTCGGATGAATCATGCTTGTCAATTGTTGTTGGAAACGGATGATACTGTTTTGGAAATTGCATTGGAATGCGGCTATGAAAACGTCAGCTATTTTATCCGCCTGTTCGGGAATTTAATGCATTGTACGCCGTTGCAGTATCGGCTTTCCAAACAGCACCGATTGAAGCAGCAATTTTAAAGTTCAGCGGATATTTTTTCAAAAAGCGGATATGATACTACTGTTTTCTATTGTAGGCAACCACTGGCGAACAGCGAACACAGGCAGACAGCGAATTGATTCTGCCGAATCATTTTGAATTGGTTTTCCAAGTCGTTTATCTATGGAAGAGCATAGCAGATGTTTATTTCAACATTCACAGACCAAAAATAGAATGGCGATGATTCCTACAAAAATGAATCGCTGCACGGGAATTTGAATAGAAAAGAAAAAATCTCCGAAAAAGTGGTCTTTTCCTGTTGACAAAATCAGAAAATTGGTGTATACTTTTACTAACCTACAAAACAGATAGGAAAAAGGATAAAGGAGCCTTTGCATATGAAACAGTATCATTTTGAAACCTTACAAGTACATGCTGGTCAGGAACAACCAGACCCGACCACAGACGCAAGAGCCGTTCCGATTTATGCCACGACATCCTATGTCTTCAAGGATTCCGCACAGGCAGCCGGTCGGTTTGCCCTGACAGAACCAGGAAACATCTACACCCGTCTGATGAATCCGACCAACTCTGTATTTGAAGAACGGATGGCAAAGCTGGAAGGCGGCGTTGGTGCGTTGGCAACTGCCAGCGGTTCTGCTGCGATTACCTACGCTGTCCAGAACATTGCAACAGTTGGCGACCATATTGTATCTGCCAGCAATCTCTACGGCGGTACACACAACTTGTTTTCCAACACCTTGAAAGAACAGGGTCTGGAAACTACATTTGTAAACTCGAAAGATCCGGCAGATTTTGAAGCAGCCATTCAGGAAAATACCAAAGCAATCTTTATCGAGACACTGGGAAATCCAAATTCCAACCTGATTGATATTGAAGAAGTTGCAAAAATTGCGCACAAACATAACATTCCTCTTGTAGTTGATTCTACATTTGCAACTCCTTACCTGGTTCGCCCGATTGAGTATGGTGCAGATATCGTCGTTCATTCTGCCACCAAATTTATCGGCGGCCATGGAACTGCAATCGGCGGCGTAATCGTAGACAGCGGTAACTTTGACTGGAAGGCATCCGGCAAATTCCCGTGGATTTCTGAGCCGAACCCAAGCTATCATGGAATTTCCTTTGCAGAGGCAACCGCTCCGGCAGCATTTGTAACTTACATTCGTGCAATCATCCTTCGTGATACAGGAGCTACCCTTTCTCCATTCCATGCATTTATGTTCTTACAGGGACTGGAAACTCTTTCCTTAAGAGTGGAGCGTCACGTAAGCAACGCCCTGAAAATCGTAGATTACCTGTCTAAACATCCACAGGTAGAAGCTGTTCATCATCCATCACTGGAGAGTGAGCCAAGCCATTATCTTTATAAGAAATACCTTCCAAACGGTGGCGGTTCCATCTTTACATTTGAGATCAAGGGTGATGCACAGACCGCTCAGAAGTTTATTGATAACCTTGCAATCTTCTCACTGCTTGCAAACGTTGCAGATGTAAAATCTCTTGTGATCCATCCTGCAACAACCACACACAGCCAGTGCACAGAGGAAGAGCTTCTTGATCAGGGAATCAAACCAAACACAATCCGTCTTTCTATCGGAACTGAGAATATCGATGATATCATCCAGGATCTTGATGAGGCATTCAAAGCAGTTCAGTAAATAAGACAATTAAATAAGAAGAACACCTTCTAAATCAATAGCACAGAAAAATCTGCTCCGGGACGTATGAGAATATAGTTCCGGGGCAGATTTTTTATACGTTTATCTGGAAGATCCAGAAGCTGGAAGATCAGTGCTTGTGGTACTGAGGATGCACAGGGTATGTGCGATTTTTTTCAGGCGGCTTCTACAAGTTCTTCCAACGTTCCGAAAGTGTATCCCATCTCTTCCCATTTCGTCAGCAGTTCATCCAGGATGGAAGCGTTTGTAGAGGAAGTGCTGTGCAGCAGTACAATAGCGCCCGGATGGATCCGCCCCAGAAGTTTTTCAAAGGCTTCTTCTTTTGAGGGCTGTTTATCCTGATACCAGTCCACATAAGCCAGGCTCCAGAAAAACGTGTGATATCCCAGATCTTTTGCCATCTGGAGGTTTTCTGTATTGTAGATCCCCTGTGGCGGACGGTAAAATTTTGTCATTTCTTTTCCAGTTGCTTCTTTATAAAGAGCCTCCACATCTTCCAGCTGTTTCTGAAAAGCCTCTTTTGTGGAGATGCCGGACATATCCGGGTGGGTCATGGTGTGATTGCCAACGGTATGGCCTGCATCCACAATTTCCCGGATCAGTTCCGGTTTTTCCCGGATCAGAGTTCCCACAACAAAAAATGTGGCATGTACGTGATGTTTATGTAAGGCATCCAGAATGGCAGGTGTGTTTCCATTATCATAGCCTGCGTCGAAAGTGAGATATATTTTTTTCTCATCAGTATCATCTGCGTACCAGGCATTGTATTTTTTCAGTTCCTCTATGGAAGCATTTCCTGTAGGCCGTGTGCCCTTCTCCTGAAAACCAAGCCCCCAGTTTTCACTCTGAGAGGACAAAGAGGCAGAAGAGGGCTGGCTTTTTTTCATAAAATTCTGGTCGGATCGTGATCCGGAAGAAAAATGGGAAGAGATCTTTCCCACAAGACTGCCAAAAGCAAAAGCCATGACAAAGCAAAAGATAAGACGGTAGATATGTTTTCGTTTCATGGTAACCTCGGAGAAAATGGAGTTATTAATATACTTATGAACGTACAGAGGAAGATATGAATATAGATGATAATGAGACTATGTTCAGCAAAATATGATGGATGAGAACATAAATGTACATTTAGCGGAAAAGTTTTGTGATGGAATGATCTTTATAAAAATGGGATGGTCAACCAGAGAAAAATATGTAGTCATGCAGACTGTAAAAAAGTAGGATATTCAGGAGAGACAGGACAAAAATAGGCAAAAAATAAGAGTCATCAGCGATTCATTTCTTCTGCCGATGACTCTTTCAATTTTCATTATCCAATGGAATATACCTCTCATTTCTTAGATTTAAAACTTATACGGAATTAAAATTTACGTTCTCGGTGGTCCGTACCTCCTTGTTTTAATTATGATGGGAAATCTTTAAATCTTCTGGTGGACTGTACCTCTCTTTCTTAGATTATGGGAAGTAAGTTATGTTTTCGGTGGGTTCACGCTCCTTTTTGATTTGTTTTTTTGTTTTCCGTTTGTTTTATTTGATGGTTATACTATAACAGATAAAAACGATATTGTCAACACTAAATTTGAAAAATAATAAAAATAAATTAAAAGAGAAGAATAATTAAAATAAAATATCTGAAATATTCAGATAATATTGACGCCGGAGAATACGTATAGACCAAAACCTTTTCGGACAAGCTACCCTTATGAACATAAGAAGAGAACAAAAAAGCGCAGGAGATCATAAACAGTATTATTATTTTCAAGGAGGGAAAACTTATGCTACGTTATCTGCCTGTTCGAAAAGTTCACGCTAGACAGGTCCTGGATTCCAGGGGAAATCCTACGGTGGAAGCGGAAGTAACAGTAGGAGAAGGAATCATAGGGATCAACGGATTTACGGGAAGAGCCATGGTGCCGTCCGGAGCATCCACGGGGAAATTTGAGGCTGTGGAGCTGCGGGACGGAAACCGTGAGGAATATCTGGGCCAGAGTGTGAAAAAAGCGGTGGAGAACATCAATACCCGTCTGGCGGATGCCATCATCGGAGAAAATGCCCTGAACCAGGCATGGATCGATCATCTTCTGATCGAAACGGACGGAACGGAAAACAAAAGCAGTGCAGGAGCCAATGCCACACTGGCAGTATCCCTGGCAACGGCCCGTGCTGCAGCCGGTGCACTCCGGCTTCCTCTTTATCAGTACCTTGGAGGTTGTCATACCATGCAGCTTCCGGTGCCGATGATGAATATTTTAAATGGGGGAAAGCATGCGGACAACACCGTAGATCTTCAGGAATTTATGATCATGCCAACCGGGGCAGGGTGTCTGGAAAAAGGTATCCGTATGTGTGCGGAAGTTTACCAGCACTTAAAGCTCCTTCTCCGGGAAAAAGGACTTTCCACAGCAGTTGGTGATGAAGGAGGCTTTGCCCCGGATCTTCCGGATTCAGAGGAAGTGCTGACCCTGATCGTCCATGCAGTGGAAAAAGCAGGATACAAACCTGGTGAAGAGATCACCATTGCCATCGATGCAGCCTCCAGTGAACTTTATGATGAGGAAAAAGGCGTATACTTTTTCCCAGGGGAAAGCCGCATGAAAGGGGAAAAGATCTACCGGGATGCCAGGGAGATGACAGAGTACTACGAGAAACTGGTGGGAAAATTTCCCATTGTTTCCATTGAGGATGGGCTCTGGGAGGATGACTGGGAAGGCTGGAAATACCTGACGGAACATCTGGGAAAAAAGGTCCAGCTTGTGGGAGATGATCTGTTTGTCACCAATATCAAACGTCTGCGCTGCGGTATTCAGCTTGAAGTCGCCAATGCCATCCTCATCAAGGTAAATCAGATCGGAACCCTCACGGAAACCCTGGATGCAGTGGAGATGGCCCAGCATGCGGGATATCGCGCGGTGATCTCCCACAGATCCGGCGAGACCGAGGATTCCTTTATCGCAGATCTGGCGGTAGCTTGCGGAGCCGGACAGATCAAAACAGGTGCGCCCTGCCGTTCGGACCGGAATGCCAAGTATAATCAGCTTCTGCGGATCCATGAACAGCTTGGGACCCTTGGAAGATATGCCGATCCTTTTGCAAAAAGATCTCAGAAAAAGCCCTGCATAAAATAAACGGAAAATGGTTGAAATCCCGGTTTAGCTATGGTAAAATAACCTCTAGTTGATTAGGAGGTGTAACCGCGTGAACATTTTGAAGATTATTCTGACTGTAATTTATGCAATAGATTGTATCGCTCTGACTGTTGTCGTACTGATGCAGGAGGGCAAGCAGCAGGGTCTTGGCTCTATCGCCGGAGTAGCTGATACTTACTGGGGTAAGAATAAGGGCCGTTCCATGGAAGGTGGTCTCGTAAGAGGTACCATTATCATGGGAGTTATTTTCTTTGTACTGTCAATCGTACTGAACATTATCTGATCTGCCAGGAGCAGAACAGAAGTTGGGAACACTCTTGCTGCGTTAGCATGCAGAAGAACCTCGGATGGAGACTTCTTTTGTTAATCAGCAGGAGTGTTTTTGCGTTGATACAGGGTCACGGGTGAGACTTCCTCTGGAATGATAACAGGGTAAAAATGAAATAGAAACAGGAGAAAATGTGAAAAGATCGAAAAATTTTGAAAAAAGAAAAAAGTTTATAATGGAGCTTCTGGGAGATCCGCTGTATAAACCTATGCGACTGCGGGAGATCGCATCTCTCCTCCAGCTGGATAAGAGTGAGAAAAAAGAGCTTTTTGATGTGCTGGATGAGCTTTGTGCCCAGGGAAAGGCGGAAGTGGATAATAAAGGAAGATATAGTAAAGTTTCCGGCAAGCGCAGAGACAGACGGAAGAAAAAAGATGCTCTGAAGGCAGAGAAGCAGGAGCGTGGCCGTAAGGGAAGAGAACGCAAGGAGCACGAGCATGAGGAATACCGTTTTTCCGAGAAGGACGGAACCATCATGGAAGGAACGTTCATTGGCCATTATAAGGGTTTTGGATTTGTGGAAGTGGAAGACCAGGAACAGGATATTTTTATCCCAGAAAATGACACGGGAAGTGCCATGCATCAGGATAAAGTACAGATCCTTGTACGAAATGGACATAAAGAGGGCAAGCGCCCGGAAGGTGTTGTCCTGAAGGTTCTGGAGAGGGGAATGCCTTCGATTGTGGGAACCTACCAGAGCAGCCGGGATTACGGTTTTGTGATCAGCGATAACCCCAAATTTTCCAAAGATATCTTTATTTCCAGGAAAAATTCCATGGGAGCCAAAGATGGAGATAAGGTAGTTGCGGAAATTGTGGACTATGGTTCCAGAAACCGGAAGCCGGAAGGAAAGATCACAGAAGTGTTGGGAAATTTACGTTCACCAGGAACAGATATCCTTGCCATTGTGAAGAGTTTTAACATTCCGAGTGTATTTCCAGATAAGGTACTCCGTCAGGCAGACCGTGTGCCGGATCATGTGCAGGAAGCAGATATGGACGGAAGACTGGATCTTCGGGATCTTGTCACAGTTACCATTGACGGCGAGGATGCAAAGGATCTGGATGATGCCATTTCACTTACAAAAGAAGACAGGATCTATCATCTTGGGGTACACATTGCAGACGTCAGCAATTATGTCCAGGGTGGCAGTGCCCTTGACAGGGAAGCACTGAAGAGAGGAACCTCGGTTTATCTTGCGGACCGCGTGATTCCTATGCTTCCGGAACGGCTTTCCAATGGAATCTGTTCTCTGAACCAGGGACAGGATCGTCTTACTTTAAGCTGTCTGATGGATGTCAATGAAAAAGGCAAGGTAATTTCCCATAAGATCGCGGAAACAGTGATCCGCGTAGATGAGCGTATGTGCTACACCGATGTAAAAAATATTCTGGAAGATACCGATGATGCGGCAAAGAAACGTTATGAATCCCTGATTCCCATGTTTTTCCTGATGAAAGAACTTTCCGGGATCTTACGCAGCCGCCGCCATACAAGAGGTTCCATTGATTTTGATTTTCCAGAAAGCAAGATCATACTCAACGCAGCAGGAAAAGCTATTGACGTACAGCCTTACGAGGCCAATGTGGCAACCAGGATCATTGAGGACTTTATGCTTCTTGCCAATGAAACCGTGGCACAGGAATACTGTACCGGAGATTATCCGTTTGTATACAGAACTCATGAGAATCCGGATCCGGAAAAGATCGAAAGTCTTCTGATGCTTCTTCATAATGAAGGCGTCAACATCCAGAAATCCGGGCAGGAGATCACACCAGGTGAGATCCAGGAGATCCTGGAAAGTATCGAAGGAATGCCAAATGAGGCGCAGATCAGCCGCCTGACACTGCGTACCATGAAACAGGCGAAATATACCACCGAATGCAGCGGACATTTCGGTCTGGCGGCGAAGTATTACTGTCACTTTACCTCTCCGATCCGAAGATATCCGGATCTTCAGATCCACAGGATCATTCATGACCGTCTGAGAGGCAGACTGGTAAGAGAAGGACGTACCGAACATTACAAGGAGATCCTGGATGAAGTGGCACGCCAGTCCAGTGTGTGCGAACGGCGTGCAGATGAGGCGGAAAGAGAATCTGACAAGCTGAAGAAAGCAGAGTATATGTCCTATCATCTGGGCGAGGAGTATGAGGGGATCATATCCGGCGTTACAGGCTGGGGACTTTATGTGGAACTTCCAAATACTGTGGAAGGACTGATCCATATCAATACATTACGAGACGACTATTATGTATTTGACCAGGATGCATATGAATTGCGGGGAGATATGACAGGAAGGATCTTCCGTCTTGGGCAGAAAGTCCGTGTCCGTGTGGCAGATGCGGATAAAATGCTGAAAACCGTGGATTTTGTTCTGGCTGAAGAAGACTGAGGGAGCGCGAAATGGCAAAAAAAACAGGAATGAAATTGATTGCAAATAATAAAAAAGCTTTTCATGACTACTTTATTGAGGACACTTATGAGGTCGGGATTGCACTGGCTGGAACCGAGGTAAAATCCTTACGTTCCGGCAAATGCAGCATCAAGGAGGCTTTTGTCCGTGTGGAAAACGGGGAGGTTTATGTATATGGAATGCATATCACTCCTTATGAGAAAGGAAATATTTTTAACAAAGATCCTCTTCGTGTGCGGAAACTGCTTCTGCATCGTTACGAGATCAATAAGATCGAAGCCAAATTAAAGGAAAAAGGACTGACCCTGGTACCTTTGAAGGTTTATTTCAAGGACAGCCTGGTAAAAATAGAGATCGGTATGGCACGTGGTAAGAAACTTTACGACAAGCGCCAGGACATTGCCAAGAAAGATCAGAGAAGAGAAGCAGAGAGAGACTTTAAGGTGAAAAATCTTTATTAACTGGCCGATTTCTGCTGGAAAAAAGTATGATAAAAAGCGGGGAATAAAAAATGGCAGAGGTACAGGAAAGACGTAAAAAAACGGTGGAAGCGTCCATGACAGAGCAGGTTCATCTGATTATGCAGCAGCATCTGAACGGAGGCGGAAGGCTTTTTGGCGGAGCGCTGATGCAGTGGCTGGATGAGGTTGCCGGTGTGGTGGCTATGCGCCATGCGGAAACCTATCGTGTGGTAACTGCGGCAGTGGACAATCTTCAGTTCAAGCATGCGATCTATGAAGGTGAGATCGTAGTGCTTAAGGGATATGTGACTTACGTGGGAAGAACTTCCATGGAAGTTGAGATTGATACGTATGTGGAACAGCCGGATGGTATGCGCCGGACTGTAAACCGGGCGTTCTTTGTGATGGTGGCCGTAGATAAAGACCAGAAACCGATCCAGGTACCGGAACTGATCATTACCACAGAAGCAGAAAAAGCCCGGAATGAAGCGGCGAAAATGCGCCGTGACATGCGGAAAAAAAGAAGAGAAAACGGCTTTTGACCGCAGATGTTTTAATTTTTGACATAGTCTGAAAAATCTAAAGATTCTGTGAAATTCAAACCGGTCAGGTTGACAAGAAAGTGATACTCTGTAATAATAGAAAGAGGTAAGCTGACAGCAAATTGAACCATTTTATATGGAGGAGATATAATGAAAAAACGTTATTTGATTCTTGCAGGAATTCTTGCGGCAAGTATGCTTGCTGCCGGATGTGGGAAGAAGAATTCCGTGGCACCTGAACAGAAAGTGGAAGTAACTGTGACACCGACTGTGACAGAAGCAGCGAAGACAGATGTGGTAGAAATGCAGACATCTACAGACGATACAGCGAACATCAAGAATGTGATGGGAACCAAGAGTGAGACAACCACAAGTATTGTGTTTACAAATAAAATGGGCTCTACAATCTCTGCGATTTATGTCCGTCCTACCAGAGATGACGGAGATGACAGCGATGAGACATGGGGCAGTGATCTTGTAAACGGTAAGTTTACACTGGCCGACAAGGATAAAGCTGTTTATTATATGGAAAAGAGCCAGAAAGATGATGACGGTAACGCAGCAACAAGTTTTGATGTGAGAATTACGTTTTCTGACGAAGAGCAGAATGAATGCTTCTTCCGTAAACTGCCGCTTTTGACAATTTCTCAGCTGAGTCTCTGTATGGATGGCGAGGGTGAAGATGGAATCCCATATGCTACATATCTGACAAGTGGAAGCACCAAGGAAGTTTCCACACTGAAGGATGTGAAGGCAAGACTCGGTATTGAGGATGACAGTGAAGAGAGCGATTCCAGCGACAGCAGTACAGATTCCACGGACAGTACAGATTCCAGCAGCACAGATTCCGCATCTTCTTCAGCAGATAGCAGTGGGGATAATACTGACAGCAGTGATTCCAGCAGTACAGATTCACCATCTACTCCGTCTTCAGATTCTTCGGATGATCCGGATCCCACAGAAGCACCATCCAGTGATGATGATCCGGCATCTGTGGCAACAGGATATATTGGCCAGTCCATGACAGATCTTGTAAATGCATGCGGCAGTCCGAATGGCAGCGACTATGAGGATGAACCGGAGTCCGGTAAGACAGGTTATTATTATTATGATACGTTTACGGTTTCCACAACTTTTGATGATAATGGAAATGAAGTTGTGTCCGGCGTATGGTAAAGGAGAATAAACATATGAAAAGAGTGTTACTGAAATTAAGCGGAGAGGCTCTTGCAGGAGAGCAGAAGAGAGGTTTTGATGAAGCAACCGTTACAGAAGTTGCCAAGCAGATCAAGACTATCGTGGATGAAGGACTTCAGGTTGGTATTGTAATCGGAGGAGGAAACTTCTGGAGAGGACGTACCAGCGGGGCTATGGACAGAAGTAAGGCTGACCAGATCGGTATGCTTGCTACAATCATGAACTGTATCTATGTATCTGACATCTGCAGATATGTGGAACTTAAGACAGAGGTGTTTACCCCGTTTGTATGTGGCGCATTTACCACTCTTTATTCTAAAGATGCTGTAGAAGAGAGCTTCGCAGAAGGAAAAGTTGTATTCTTTGCAGGTGGTACCGGTCATCCATATTTTTCCACAGATACAGCTACAGTACTTCGTGCTGTTGAGATTGGCGCAGATGCCATTCTTCTTGCCAAAGCTGTTGATGGAATTTATGACAGCGATCCGAAGGTAAATCCGGATGCCAAGAAGTATGATGAGATTTCCATTGATGAAGTGGTTGCCAAGAAACTGGCAGCTATGGACCTCACCGCTTCCATCATGTGCATGGAGCAGAAGATGCCGATGCTGGTATTCGGTCTTGATGAAAAAGACAGCATCGTCAACACGGTACACGGTAAGTTCTCCGGAACAAAGGTAACTGTGTAATCAGAAGGGAATAATAAAAAAATAACCATACAGGGAGATATGTGAAATGGATGAGAGAATTCAGGTATACGAAACAAAAATGGGAAAAACACTGAATGCTTTGGAGAGTGAGCTGACAACAATCAGAGCCGGCCGTGCAAACCCGCATATTCTTGACAAACTTACCGTAGATTATTATGGAGCACCAACTCCGATTCAGCAGGTGGCAAACATTTCTGTTCCGGAGGCACGTATGATTCAGATCCAGCCATGGGAGTCCAGCATGATCAAAGCTATCGAGAAAGCAATTCTCTGCTCTGATCTTGGTTTAAACCCGAGCAACGATGGAAAAATGATCCGTCTTGTTTTCCCGGAGCTTACCGAGGAACGTCGTAAAGAGCTGGTAAAAGACGTTAAGAAAAAAGGCGAAGGTGCCAAGGTTGCAGTAAGAAATATCCGTCGTGATGCCAACGATGCATTTAAGAAACTTGCAAAACAGGATGTTTCTGAGGATGAGATCAAAGAGCTTGAGGATCAGATCCAGAAACTTACAGATAAGTACATCAAGGAAGTTGACAAGGCGATCGAGAACAAGTCTAAAGAGATTCTGACTGTATAATTGTAAGAGATACGAGGATAAAGAGGGCTTCTTTGAAGAAGCTCTCTTTCTGTATGGAGGAGATTTATGAACGTACCAAATCATATAGCGATCATTCTGGATGGAAACGGAAGGTGGGCAAAGGAACGAGGAATGCCGAGAACCTACGGACATGTAAAGGGATGCGCCAATCTTGAAAACATTTGTTATGATATCAAAGACCTTGGGGTGAAATATCTTACGGTTTACGCTTTTTCCACAGAAAACTGGAAACGCTCCAGAGAAGAAGTGGAAGCACTGATGAAACTGTTCCGCAGTTATCTTAAGAAATGTATTAAAATTTCCAAGAAAAATAATATGCGGATGAAAGTCATCGGGGATATTACTGCTTTTGCACCGGATATTCAGAAGAGTGTCCGGGAACTGGAGGAATATTCCAAAGATTTTGACGGTATTTATTTTCAGCTGGCATTAAATTACGGAAGCCGTGATGAGATCCGCCGTGGAATGCAGAAGATGGCACAGGATGTAAAAGACGGAAAAGTTGAGCCGGACAACATTACAGAGGATACCATTGAGAGCTATCTGGACACTGCCGGTGTACCGGATCCGGATCTGATGATCCGCACAAGCGGAGAACAGCGCCTTTCCAATTTCCTGCTCTGGCAGCTGGCTTATTCCGAATTTTATTTTACCCCGGTTGCGTGGCCGGATTTCAATAAAGAAGAGCTGATCAAAGCCATCGAGAAATATAATCAGAGAGACAGACGTTACGGTGGCGTCAAGGAGGAGTAGATCATGTTTAAGACAAGACTGATAAGTGGTATCATCCTTGTCATCATTGCCCTGGCAACCATTATTTCCGGCAGCTGGATCCTGTTTTTTACACTTCTGGTTGTTTCACTGATCGGAATGAGAGAGCTTTACAAGGTAATGAAGGTAAGTGATGAGCACATTACTGTGCTGGAACTTGTGGGATATCTTGGAGCAGTGCTTTATTATATTGCCATGAAATTTGATTTTGGAAGTTATGGAACAATGGCGATCATCATCAGTATGATCCTGATTCTGTTTGTCTATGTATTCGGTTATCCGAAATACCGTGCGGAACAAGTGATGGCAGCATTTTTCGGAGTGATATATGTTGCGGTGATGCTTTCCTTTATCTATCTTACCAGAAGCCTCCCGGACGGAAAATTCCTGGTATGGCTGATCTTCTTATGCTCCTGGGGCTGTGATACCTGCGCTTACTGTGTGGGAATGCTCATCGGCAAACATAAGATGGCGCCGGTTTTAAGCCCGAAGAAATCCATCGAGGGAGCTGTAGGCGGCGTTGTGGGAGCGGCACTTCTTGGAGTGATCTATGCAGCGGCCACACAGGGAAAAATGGCGGAGTATGCCCTGATTTGTGCAGTTGGAGCCCTGATCTCCATGGTAGGTGATCTGGCAGCATCTGCGATCAAGAGAAATCAGAACATTAAGGACTATGGTAAGCTGATCCCGGGCCACGGAGGAATCCTGGACCGTTTTGACAGCGTGATTATCACAGCTCCTGTTATTTACTATCTTGCAAAAACGATTCTTGGAATTTAGGAGATATTGAAATGAAGAATATTGCAATCTTAGGTTCTACCGGTTCCATCGGAACTCAGACACTGGATGTGGCAAGAAAAAACGAAGATCTTCGTGTTGTTGCGGTCAGTGCGGGAAAAAGTGTGGAGAAACTGGAAGAACAGATCCGGGAGTTTCATCCGCTTCTGGCTGCAGTCTGGGATGAAAAGGCAGCCCGGGACCTGAAAACACGTATTGCGGATACGGACACAAAGGTAGTCAGCGGAATGGAAGGGCTTCTGGAACTTGCGTCCATGCCGGAATCCGATATTCTTGTCACTGCGATCGTGGGAATGATCGGGATCCGTCCTACCATGGAAGGAATCCGTGCGGGAAAGGACATCGCCCTGGCGAATAAAGAGACCCTTGTCACAGCCGGTCATCTGATCATGCCAATGGCAAAGGAATACGGCGTATCCATCCTCCCGGTTGACAGTGAACACAGCGCCATTTTCCAGGCTATCCATGGAGAAGAAAACGAAGAGATCCATAAACTTCTGATCACGGCATCCGGCGGACCATTCCGCGGACGTACTACAGAAGAGCTTCGAAATGTCACGGTTGCAGATACTCTGAAACATCCAAACTGGGTAATGGGACGGAAGATCACCGTAGATTCCGCGACCCTGGTAAACAAAGGTCTGGAAGTTATGGAGGCCAAGTGGCTGTTTGACATGGACCTGGATCATATTCAGGTGGTGGTACAGCCACAAAGTATCATTCATTCCATGGTGGAATTTAAAGACGGCGCGATCATGGCACAGCTTGGAACTCCGGATATGAGACTTCCGATCCAGTACGCTCTGTACTATCCACACAGACGTTATCTGGATGGAGACCGTCTTGATTTCACGAAACTCCGTGAGATCACATTTGAGGTTCCGGATATGGACACATTCCGCGGACTTCCTATGGCAATCCAGGCATCCCGGGAAGGGGGAAGTATGCCGACTGTCTTTAATGCGGCCAATGAGCTTGCAGTAAAGAAATTCCTGGAAGAAAAGATTGGCTTTCTGGATATTTATGAGATTATTGCACAGTCTATGGAAAGACATAAAAAAATCGCGCATCCGGATCTGGATGAGATCCTTTCTGTAGAGCAGGATACTTACCAGTGGATCGAAAGTAGGTGGTAAATTGAGATTTGTGATTGCTGTAATTATTTTCAGCGTTGTGATACTGATCCATGAACTGGGACATTTTCTCCTGGCAAAAAAGAACCACATTGAGGTGGTGGAATTTTCTCTTGGCATGGGTCCGAGGATCATAAGTACGGTAAAAGGTGGCACACGCTATTCCGTGAAATTGCTTCCTCTTGGCGGTTCCTGTGCCATGGCGGGAGAAGATGCGGAAGATGACAGTCCGGGAACCTTTAATTCCGCTCCTGTGTGGGGCAGGATCGCGGTGGTTGCCGCTGGCCCGGTATTTAATTTTCTACTGGCCTTTGTTCTGTCTGTGATCATTGTGGGTTGTATTGGCTATGATCCTGCAACTGTATTGCAGGTAACAGAAGGTTCCGCAGCAGAAAAGGCAGGCCTGAAAGAAGGCGATGTGATCACAGAGTACCAGGGATATCACATTGACCTGGGAAAAGATCTCTATGTGTATTCGTATCTCAATGAACTGAAAGAGGGAGAGACCATCCATCTGAAGGTAAAACGTGATGGAAAAGAACAGGAGATCTCTTATAAGCCGGATGTGAATGTACGGTATCTCCTTGGTTTCAACCGTTCTGATGTAAATTCCATGACAGTGGAATCTCTGATCAAGGGAATGCCACTGGAAGAAGCAGGTCTGGAAGCGGGCGATGTGATCACGAAGATCAACGGTGTGGAAGTCCCGGATGGAAATGCATATGAAAAATATATCGAGGAGCATCCACTGTCTGATGAACCTGTGACGATCACTTATGAACGAAATGGGCTGGAATATGAGGCGGAGATTACACCAAGAGAATACAGGACACCGGTTTCCGGTTTCGGATATAACACATACAGCGAAAAGACTTCCGGTTTCAATGTTCTGAAATACGGTGCGGTGGAAGTAAAATACATGATCCGCACTACGATCTTAAGTCTGAAAGAGCTTGTGACCGGTCATCTTGGAATGAAAGACTTAAGCGGCCCGGTTGGTGTTGTGGATGCCATCGGTGATACTTACGAACAGTCCAAGAGCGAAGGAACACTGATGATCTGGATGAACATGCTGAATATGGCAGTTCTGCTTTCGGCCAACCTGGGAGTGATGAACCTGCTTCCTCTTCCGGCACTGGATGGGGGAAGGCTGGTATTTCTGGTGGTAGAAGCAGTTCGGAGAAAACCGGTAAATCGCCAGGTAGAAGGCATGATCCATTTTGCGGGACTGATGCTTCTGATGGCGTTGATGGTTGTGGTTATGTATAATGATATTTTGAAGATTTTCTGATATCTGACAAAATAAGGCAAATATTTAGTGCTGTATGATCTATGAGAAGATGATACAGCACTTTTTCTGTGCAGATAATTATTATATAATGAAGATATCAGAGCAAAAGAGAAGGAGATATGGGAATTTGAAAAAGAATATTTTAATACTGGCGGCTTTGATAGCAGTTGTTCTGGCGGCACCTTTTCTGATCATAAAAGCGGATGAGGCAATCCAGATAAAAAATGCAGAATTTAAGGAAAAACAGAATAATGTATGTTATGAAAAAGCGGGAGAATGCATGGATGCAGGTGAATATGATGAAGCGATAGAATTACTTGAAAAACTTCCGGGAAATTATGAGGATGCAGAATATATTATCCGGTATGCAAAGTTTTGCAAAGCTGTTCAGAACGAAGAAGGAATTGAGGAGCTGCATAAACTCATATGGAATTTTCCGAAAGAGGATAAGTACAGTGGTAAATATGCAGAAGAAATGAAGAGTGCTAAAGAAGATACAGAAGTACAGTATGAAAAATATATGGCACAGAAAGAAAAAGAAGAAGAGGAAAAAATGAGGAAGAAAGATGAGCCATATAAAGGAATGAAAGAAAAATATATAAATATTACGCTTCTGGGAAGGGCAAAAGAGAAAAGAACAGAACATTACTGGCGGGATACACCGGGAAAAAGGACACAGGATATTCAGTACAGATATATGTGGTATAACAGCAACGGAACAAAAAAATTCATGGCATTCTGCAGAAACGGACGGGTCAGCAGTGTAGTTGAGTTTGTTCCGTCCACAGCATCCAGAAAAAATAGTTACAGTGGAAATACCAGCAGGAATAATACCAGAAAAGATATGTATGATGTGCAGGACTACGATGATCCGGAAGATTTTTACTATGATCATGCAGATGAATTTGATGATATTCAGGATGCGGAAGATTACTGGGAGGAAGCACAGTAAGATATATGGCATTTTTTTGATTTTGTGCATATACTGGCAGAGAGTCAGTGTGTTTTCAGGTACAAAAAGGAGTCTCTGTTTATGAAAAATCATTCTTATCTTTCCATGCAGCAGGATACCCCGGATCAGGGACGGCTGCAGGTGACGGTGCAGGACGGAGCCAATAACCGCCCTGTGGAAAATGCCAGAGTGCGGATTTCTTATACGGGAGTACCGGATAATGTGATCGAGGAAGTCCGTACGGATTCTTCCGGAAAAACGCCCATGCTGGATCTGGCAGCGCCTCCGCTGGAATATAGTATGAAACCGGTGGAGCAGCAGCCTTATGCGGAATATACCGTTCAGATCAGTGCAGATGGTTTTGAACCAAAAGAAGTGGCAGGAACGGAAGTTCTTCCCCAGGTGATCGCACAGCAGCCGGCATCTCTTATGAGACAGAGAGGCGCAGGGGAGGATTATCAACGTATCGTGATCGGTCCCCACACCTTGTTTGGTGAGTATCCGCCCAAAAATCCGGAGGCTGAGATCAAGCCGGTAAATGAATCCGGAGAGATTGTTTTAAGCCGGGTGGTGATTCCGGAATATATCGTAGTCCATGATGGACCGGTAGGAGATACTATTGCGCAAAACTATTATGTACGTTACAAAGATTATATCAAAAATGTGGCCAGCAGCGAGATTTACGCTACCTGGCCGGATGATACAATACGCGCCAATGTCCTGGCGATCATGTCCTTTACATTAAACCGGGTTTATACGGAATGGTACCGGAACAAAGGCTATGATTACACCATCACATCCTCCACCGCATACGACCACAAATGGATCAACGGCCGGAATATTTTTGAGAGCATTGACCGGATCGTGGATGAACTTTTTGAAAATTATCTTTCCAGACCGGATGTGCGGCAGCCGATTCTTACTCAGTACTGTGACGGGCGGCAGGTACAGTGCAGGGATCGGGGATGGATGACCCAGTGGGGAAGCAAGGCGCTGGGAGACCAGGGATATTCCGCGATTGAGATCCTGCGGAGTTTCTATGGAAACGATATGTATATCAATGTGGCGGAAGCGGTTTCCGGGATTCCCGCATCCTGGCCTGGATATGACCTGACTATTGGAGTCACCGGAGAAAAAGTACAGCAGATCCAGGAACAGCTCAATGCCATAGCAAAGGCCTATCCAGCCATTCCGACAGTAACTGTGGACGGTATTTATGGCCCGGCTACTGCGGCATCTGTGAAAAAATTTCAGAATGTATTTGGACTTCCCACGTCCGGAGTGGTGGATTATCCAACCTGGTATAAGATTCAGGAAATTTATGTGGCAGTGACCAGGATCGCGGAACTGCGTTAATTTGAAAAAAGTGTTTGACGTTTCTGAATAAACCAAGTATAATGGCTGTTTGTATCTTTAAATGCGTTGTAAAACAATTGCGTTTATGAACATATGATAAAGCGGAATGAGAATGTCCGTTTTACAAAAGGAGCGATGAGAATGACATTTTATCAGGAACTACAGTTAAGCTCAACCGGATCAAAACAGCTGATTCGAAATACCACAGACAAAAAAGAAAAACGAAGGCACATTCTGATCTATAATTTTAAAGTATATCTTGTCATGGCATTTTGTGTGGCAGTTGTGACATTGTACAGTAAGATAACCGGCAATGATAACAGTGTTGTAGGAGTAACCGTACTTCTGGCAGTGCTGGTTTTGAGACAGGCGGATTTCGGGATCCGGACCACACATGGCTTGCTGTCCATTGCCGGAATCTTTGGTATTTTGATCATAGGACCGCGACTGTCCAATATGGTTTCACCGGTGCCGGCATTTTTTGTAAACGCTGTAAGTATCCTTTTGCTGATGATCCTGGGATGCCACAATGTAATTATGTATAATCATTCCACATTTGTCCTCGGTTATCTGCTTCTGATGGGATATGACGTAACCGGAAAAGCGTATCTGCTTCGCGTGGAGGGCCTTCTTGTGGGAATGTTCCTTTGCATGGTGATCTTTTATAAGAATCAGAAAAATCGTCCGTATCGCAGAACATTTCTGGATCTGTTCCGGGAATTTGACCTGCATTCCGCAAGAGGCAGATGGTACCTGCGGCTGACACTGATCGTTTCCAGCGCCATGCTGATCATGTCACTTCTTGGACTTCCAAGAGCAATGTGGGCCGGAATTGCCTGCATGTCGGTGTGCCTGCCATTCACTGAGGACTGTAAAGTCAGAGCCGGAAAAAGAGGCATGTTCAACATTGTGGGATGCCTGCTGTTTGTGGTGCTTTATCTGGTGCTTCCAAAGTCCATGTACCCTTACATCGGAATGATAGGAGGAATCGGTGTGGGATATTCCGCAGGCTATGCGTGGCAGACGGCATTTAATACATTTGGAGCGCTGTCCATCGCATCAGGACTGTTTGGAATGCCGGCAGCTGTGCTGTTGCGTATCGGGGCCAATGTGTTCGGGGCAGCCTATACCATGATCCTGAATAAGCTTGGAGATAAATTCGCGCAGTATATGTGGGTACGGAAAAAAGCGGAAATCTGATGGCAGATCAGGAGAAACCGCATTGTAAATATATGCCAGATATGATAATATGAAGGAAATAGTCGCAGGGTGTTTTTGAAAACATCTTACAGGAAATAATGCATCGCAGGGTTATGATAACCGGGTGCATTATTTTTTTGAATGTAAATTGCAAAAATGAATGTGAATGTCTGCTTTAACAGGGATTACACTACATATTTTTAAGAGAGAGGTTCTAAAAAAATGAACACATTAACAGTTTTACTGCAACAGATCGGAATGTTCGTGATCTACATTATCACAGGCGTGATCCTGATCCGCACAAAAGTACTGACACGGGAAAATCTGGAGATCATTTCAAAAGTTGTGATCAAACTGTCACTGCCGGTGATGATCTTTATCAATACGGTAAACGGGGTGGATCGGAAGTCATTTTTTTCCTCATTGTCCATCCTCGGAATTGCGGTAGTGATGTATGTGTGTCTGCTGATCCTGGGCACCTTATCCGGAAAAGTATTTCATCTTCATGGAGAACATCTGCAATTATATCGTGCAATGACTGTATTCGGAAACGTGGGATTTATGGGAATTCCTATTGTTGTCAGCATATATCCGGAAAAAGGAATGCTGTATATGGCTGTTTTTACGATTATTGATCAGCTGATGTTGTGGACTCTGGGGGTAAAACTGACTTCCTCAGAAAAAGAAAGCGGAACTTTTAATCCGAAAAAACTGATCAATCCTGTAACGGTGGCCATTATTCTGGCAATGATCTGTGTACTGACAGGAATCAGGATCCCACTGGTTTTAAATACGGCACTTCAGAAGATGGGAGCGACAGCAACACCACTGGCAATGATCTATCTGGGAGGTGTTTTTGCCTGCATTGATGTGTTAAGCTTTGTTAAGAAGCCGGATTATTATGGGATCACATTGATAAAAATGATTGGATTTCCAGTGCTTTTTTATATCCTGCTGAGGCTTGTCCCTATTCCGGCAGATATCCGGATGACTATGGCGCTGACTTCTGCCATGCCTGTGATGTCGTCGGTGGTAATGATGGCAAATGCCTCCGGATCAGATGGAGATTATGCAATGGGAGGAATTGTGGTTACTACGTTATGTTCAGTCCTGACACTTCCTGTGGTATCCTGGATATTTCAGGCGCTTGGGTAAAAGTATTGCTCTGAAAAAAAATTTGCCGTATAATGGGCAATAGCAAAACGGACCGGTGATACGGGCCGGACAGAGGAGAAATACTATGTACGAAGAGACAACAGAGAAACTGCTGGAATTTATCAGCAAAAGCCCCACAGCCTTTCAGGCGGCAGAAGAGGCAAGAAAACGTTTTCTGGAGGAGGGCTTTACAGAACTGAAAGAGGAGGAAAGCTGGAACCTGGAAAAAGGCGGAAAATATTTTGTCATGAGAAATCATTCCGCCATCATTGGATTTTCCATTCCTGTCAATGACTGCAGAAGATATCATATCATTGCAAGCCACAGCGATTCTCCGTCTTTTAAAATAAAAGAAAATCCTGAGATGTCCGTAAACGGAGCTTACGTGAAACTGAATGTGGAGCGGTACGGAGGAATGATCCTGTCTACCTGGTTTGACCGTCCCCTTTCTGTTGCAGGCAGGATGATCGTCCGCAAGAACGGAAAAATCCTGGAAAAACTTGTGAATATTGACAGAGATCTGGTCATGATCCCAAGCCTTGCCATCCATATGAACCGGGATATCAACGGAGGCTATCATTACAATGTTCAGAAAGATATGCTTCCACTGTACAGTGGCAGTGGTGAAAAAGGAAATTTCATGCGGATGATGGCAGAAGAGGCGGAGGTTCGGCCGGAGGATATTCTGGGACATGATCTGTTTCTTTATAACCGGATGCCCGGAACGATCTGGGGTTCCCGGAATGAGTTTGTTTCCAGTCCAAGGCTGGATGATCTGCAGTGTGCTTTCGCTTCGCTGGAAGGTTTTCTTCAGGCAGATAAAAAGAAAAATATTGCAGTCCACTGTGTACTGGATAACGAAGAGGTGGGGAGTACCACAAAACAGGGAGCAGCATCCACATTTCTTAAGGATGTGCTGTTCCGGATCAATCTGGCCCTTGGCGGAGATCAGGAAAGTTATCTGATGGCCCTTGCGGAGAGCTTTATGATCTCTGCGGATAATGCACATGCGCTTCATCCGAATTATACAGACAAGGCAGATCCTGTAAACCGTCCGGTGATGAATGGTGGAATCGTGATCAAATATAATGCGAACCAGAAATACTGTACGGATGGGATCTCCACAGCGATTTTCAAGGAGCTCTGCAGAGAAGCGGATGTGCCGTATCAGACATTTGTAAACCGCTCTGATATTGCCGGTGGATCTACTTTGGGAAATATTTCAAACACCCAGGCAGCCATGAATACGGTAGATATCGGCCTTCCTCAGCTGGCAATGCATTCCGCTTATGAGACGGCAGGAGTGAAAGATACGGAAAGCCTGATCCGCGCGGCAAAGGTATTTTACAGATGACATCGGAGGACAGGAAAATGAGCAGAAAAGCAGTATTTTTTGATGCGGACGGAACTGTCTGCGATATGAAAAAAGGTGTGCCGGACAGTGCCATTGAAGCCATCCGTGCGCTGGTAAATAATGGACACGAAGCATGGCTCTGTACAGGAAGAAGCCGCGCCTTTGTTTCCTGGTATCTGGAGCAGATTCCTTTTACCGGAATGATCAGTGCCTGCGGGTCCACCATTGAAAAAGACGGGAAGAGACTTTTTAACAAAGAGATGACACCGGAAATTGCAAAACTTTCCGTGGAGGTTTTAAGAAAATACGGCCTGATTCCGGTAATGGAAGGTGCGGATTTCATGTACTATGACAAAGAGGAATATACCGATGAAGTGAACTGGTATGCCAGCCTGATCACGGAATCTCTGGGTGATAAATGGAGACCGATCCGTGGAAATGAGGATTGCATGCGGATCAATAAGATCAGCGCAAAAATGACTGCAGGGTGTGATGCAGAGGCTGCATTGTCCGTTTTGTCAGAATATTATGATATCATCCGTCATGAGGGCAGCAGTTCATTTGTGGGAAATACCATTGAACTTGTGCCAAAAGGATTTAATAAGGCGGTGGGAATCGCGGCAGTGATCCGCCTGTTTGATATTCCGTGGGAAGATACCATTGTTTTTGGAGACAGCAACAATGACCTTGCCATGTTTGAATACGCTGCAACAAAAGTTGCCATGGGAAATGCTTCCCCGAAGATCAAAGAACTGGCAGATTATGTTACGTCCGATATGTTCCATTATGGAATCCGGGATGGGCTGAGATATCTGAAACTGATCTGAAAATAAAAAATGCTGTGGAGATGTACATAAAACATTTTCCACAGCATTTTTGTATTATGATGGTGTTCAGATCAGACCCAGGCTTTTACAGAGAAACAGCCAGAATGTCAGGGTAAAAGCACTGAACAATGTAGTGAGAAGCACGACTCCCGAAGAAAAAGAGCCTTCATGTCCCATATTTTTCGCCATGACAAAACAGGTAACTGTGCTGGCAGATCCCAGCATAATGATAATGGAAACCAGTTTGTCCTTTGTAAAACCGCATCGGATGGCAAGGGGCAGAAAAAGAGCTTCATAACCGATCAGTTTCATAAAGGTACAGGCGACGGATGCTTTGAGCCTGGAAAAAACTTTCCCAAAATGAAGAGATCCACCCATGGCCATGAGACCAAGAGGAGTAGCAGTTTTGGCAAGATTGCCTACGGTAGAGTCCAGGATCTTCGGAAAGGGAAGGCGAAGAAGAGACCAGAGTGTACCGGCAACAATACCGAGAATGATGGGATTGGTGACAATGCCTTTTAAAGTACGCTTCAGAACAGTTCCATCCAGCTTTCCCTGATCCGGTTTAAAGACAGAGAGAACTACAACGGCCATCACATTATAAAGAGGTACACTTGCAATGATCATCAGCGGTGCCATGCCTGCGTTTCCGTAAAGATTCTGGATAACAGCGATGCCAAGGATTGCGGCACTGCTGCGGTAGGATGCCTGGATAAACTCGCCCCGGATATCGGATGGATGGAGGAGGCGGGACAGGAGTACGGAAATTATGATACTGACTGAGGTGATCAGAAAACAGAAGATCACCATTTTGGAATCCCATGCTTCGTAAATATCGATCTTGGCGATATCCTGAAACAGAAGAACTGGCAGCGGGATGACGAATACGAATTTGTTCATACGGTTGACAAATGCCTCATCAAAAAGTCCGATTCTTCGGAAAAAATATCCAAGGAGCAGAGTAAGAAAGATAGGCACGGTAACGTTCAGACAGAAAATAAGATTGTCCATAAAAGAAAGCCTCCCTGAGGTAAAATATCTTCATTTATTATATCGAATCCTCGAAAATTGTCAAACGAGGTATACGGGACTGTAAAATTCTGATATGATAAAAAGTGTTGCGAAAAAGCAGCACAGGGGTTGAGAAGGAGAAGAAAAAATGAGATACGGAAAAATACGGATCGAAGACGGCTTTTTTGTATTTACCAGACATATGATGCTTAACAGTCTTCCGTGTAAGGATATCCTCTGGGCGTATATGCGCCGGGAAGGAGCAGATAAAACCAGCGAAAAACAGCTGATCATCAACTATCTGGTAATTATAACCAGGCGTCAGAAGCGTTATAAATTTGATATGACAGAACAGGAAGTACAGGACTGTCTCCGGCTTCTGAAAGTACTGAATCCGGATCTTGCAGTTGGTTTTCCAAAAGGAAGCAGACTTCCGCTTCAGAATCTTCCAAATACGAGAGATCTGGGTGCTTTGATGACCGAAGATGGTTTGCACATTCTTCCCAGAAAACTTCTGCGTAGTGGTGAGATTTATCATGCTTCCGTAGCAGATACCAGGATTCTTTCAGAAGAATATAATGTCAAAACAGTGATCGATTTCCGGTCTGCGGCGGAAGTAAAGAAAAAACCGGATGATATTATGGCAGGAGTAGAGTATTACCATATTCCAATCCGTGATGAGGAGAGTAACGGAAACAGTTTTTTTGAACGTGTGATGTCCTGTTACGGGGAAGGAGAACGATATATACAGGAACGGTATCGAAGTCTTATTACCGATGAATATTCCCTGAAACAGTATGCGCGCTTTCTGGATGTACTGCTTCACGTAAAAAATGGAGCCGTTGTTTTTCACAGTACTACGGGAGAAGACAGGACAGGAGTCGGGACGGCACTTTTGCTCTTCGCACTGGGAGTGCCAAAGGAAACAATACGAAGGGATTACATGCGGTCGAATCCATGTCTTGAGGAAGAACTGAAATACATGCGGAGGCTTTACCGTGCAGACAGGCCGGAAAACAGCCGGAAACTTGCAGATCTGAAAGCTTTTTATCAGGTGAAGGAATCTTACATCAATACGGTTTTTGATGTCATTGAAAAAGAAAACGGAGGAATCGAGAGATTTCTGCGGAGAAAACTTTATCTGACACCAAAAGCATCCGAAGAGCTTAAGAAAAAATATCTGATCTGAGGATAAAAACACTTCTTGTTAATTTGAAGGAATTTTACGGGAAATTTTGATTGACAAAATTTTCGAAGTTGTTATAATGATAACAAAGCAAATGTTTATTAGATTAAAGCGTTAACTGACGAAGTCGGTTTTCTATACATAAAAGTGTTGAAAGCAGGTGTATTATGGAAAAGAGAATACTATCCATCCTTGTGGATAATACTTCCGGAGTCCTTAGCCGTGTGGCTGGTCTTTTCAGCCGCCGTGGATATAATATCGACAGCATTACCGCAGGTGTGACTGCGGATCAGAGATATTCCCGCATGACAGTTGTTTGTGAGGGAGATGATCAGATGCTCCAGCAGATCACCAAGCAGCTGGCGAAGCAGGAGGATGTGCAGGATGTCAAGATCCTTGAGCAGGATGACAGCGTTGCCCGTGAGCTGATGCTCGTCAAGGTCGCTGTGAAGCCGGAACAGAGACAGGGAGCACTTTCCATTGCGGATATCTTCCGTGCCAAGGTAGTGGATGTGAGTAAGGATTCTCTTATCATGGAGATGACAGGAAGCCAGAACAAGCTGAAGGCATTTGTGGAGCTGATGGCTGACTATGAGATCCTTGAGCTTGCAAGAACAGGAATCACAGGTCTGTCACGAGGCAGTGACGATGTCCGTTACCTGTAAATTTTTTACATATGTTTGCTAGGAGAGCAGCCACTCTCTTAACGATAAATAATTTTTATGAAGAAGATGTGATGAACATCAGAGGAGGAAAGCAAAATGGCTAATAAGATTTTTTATCAGGAAGATTGTAATTTAAGTTTACTGGATGGTAAAAAAATTGCAATTATTGGATACGGAAGCCAGGGACATGCACATGCTCTGAACTTAAAAGATTCCGGATGTGACGTCATTATTGGTCTGTACGAAGGCAGCAAATCTTGGAAAAGAGCCGAGGAGCAGGGCTTTAAGGTATATACAGCAGCAGAGGCTGCCAAACAGGCAGATATCATCATGATTCTTATCAATGATGAGTTACAGGCTAAACTTTACAAAGAGTCTATCGAGCCGAATCTTGAAGAAGGCAATATGCTTATGTTTGCTCATGGTTTCAATATCCATTTCGGATGCATCAAGCCACCGAAGAACGTTGATGTAACAATGATCGCTCCTAAAGCACCTGGCCATACAGTAAGAAGTGAGTATCAGGCTGGAAAAGGAACACCTTGTCTTATCGCAGTAGAGCAGGATTACACAGGAAAAGCTCAGGATCTTGCACTTGCATATGGTCTCGGTATCGGCGGAGCAAGAGCTGGTCTTCTTGAGACAACATTCCGTGTAGAGACAGAGACAGACCTCTTCGGTGAGCAGGCTGTACTTTGCGGTGGTGTTTGTGCACTTATGCAGGCTGGTTTCGAAACACTTGTTGAAGCTGGTTATGACCCAAGAA
>ERZ857745.1602-NODE-1602-length-27441-cov-3.968707_pt1 | contig 27441 bp, 28 predicted proteins | sample MGYA00519699_ERZ857745 | MGnify/ENA primary metagenome ERZ857745 (study PRJEB31778, sample SAMEA3449357) | human gut metagenome | biome: human gut; feature: human-associated habitat; material: faeces | place: United Kingdom | collected 2010/2012 ...
CTCCGAATAAGGTAGAGATTATATCTTGTTCGGGGTGTTTGTATGACGGGCATGTCATAAGTCTGTGGTGAAAGTCCATAAGGGGCATAGTTGCCGACGAACCTGATAGCGACTCCCAAGGTTTGTATCGTGAGATGCAGGCGAGAAGAAGGGATAGCGAAATCGTAGCCTGATGGACAGAAACCTAATACAAAGGCCTGCATAGCGGATGAGTGGGCATAGTGTCACGAAGTCCAAAAGGCAACCGTAACCTATGCAGGTAGATTAGGCAGGCAGACGAGGAAAGACCTGTGACTTATCCCGTGAGGTCTCATAGGCGGAGAAATCCGCAGTAACAACGAACTGTGAGAAGTCAGCAGAAGCCATAGTAGCGATGAAGTCTCTGTAATGGAGACGGAGCAAAGGGCTGAACAATTCAAAGTCAAATGGACTTGAGAAAGTTTGCATTCATATCCGACGAGGAAGAAAGTAGTGAAGACGTAACGGAACGAAACTTCCACAGGAGTTAGGAGTCAGAGAATGCGAAGAACAACAAAGAAAGGAGACAAATCCAAATGTCAGAACTGCTTGAGAGAATACTCAGCAGGGATAATATGTTTGCGGCACTTAAGAAAGTCAAGGCTAACGGGGGTGGATAAACAGTTTCAGAATAGAGGATATGAAAAATGTCCTTAGAAGAATTGATAAACACCTGCGAACCAGAATGAGAATTGTCATATGGAAACAATGAAAAACCTCGGCAAGGAGATACTGGGGCCTGCGAAAACTGGGAGCACCAGAGTGGATAGCGAGGAAATCTGGCGCCTTTGGAAATCACTATCAGGCTGTCGCAAAGACAACAGGTCTACGCTACATAAGCAAGGAAATCCTCGCAGGACGAGGACTTCTAAGCTGTTTGGATTACTATTTGAATTGAACCGCCGTGTGCCGAACGGCACGCACGGTGGTGTGAGAGGGGCTACAGGTTAGCCCCTACTTGATTATGTATAAAGCAGATGGTCTTTAATCAGATTTATAATCCATCAGACGTACAAACTGTGCCCTTTAAAGGTGGTTATGCCAGACAATTCATAACTACTGTAATCATCATTTCTTTTTCCTCCGGTTTTGATTCGGCAATCATAATGGTAAGAGCAACCAGCGTATGGTCGTCAATAAGTTTACCGCCATCTGCAAACAGTACACCGTTTTTATCGAGAAAATACAGGAACATGGTAGCCGCAATGCGCTTGTTGCCGTCGAGAAAACTATGATTTTTTGTAACAAAGCCCAGATACAGCTTGCCTTTAAATTCCCTGCACCGGTCAATAATACGTTTTACAGTTTTAAACATAGTCTATGCCTCCAATTTCATATTTTTTAGAAAGTAAAGAACGCACAGCAAAAAACCGCTTAAGCTGAAACTTAATTCAGCCTAAACGGCTTATCTGTGCGTCTTTAAAATTTTTCTATGCAACCATTTTACTAGACCCTGTTTTTACCGTCAATTCCTTTTATAAAATAAATTTGTAATGATTTAACTATTGAAATTCCAATATTTTTAGGGGGCTTGACAAAATAGAAAACATATATATTAAATTTTTGTGATATATTTAAAATTTACAGCATATCTAAAAGCTCATCGGGCTTATCTATTATAGCGGCCGGATGCAGGCTGTCGATGTCAATGCCGTAGCCCCAGCGTACAAGTACGCAGTCAACACCTGCATTGTCTGCTGTCTGCTTGTCTACAACAGAGTCCCCAACATAGAGAGTTTTACCTGCGTCTAAAAGCCTCATAGCCTCAAACAGAGTGTCCGGGTAAGGCTTTCTTCTTATGCCGTCCTTTTCACCTATGGCGATGCTGATATAGTCACTGAAAAAGTGGTTATTAAGAGCCATTACGGCTTCAATATTCTTGTTTGATACTATGGCTGTTTTTATGCCCTTCTGCTGCAGGGTTTTGAGCATAGGCAAAATACCTGAAAAAGGCTCTGTGTGTATAACCGGGTGGGCTGTGTAGTATTCCTTAAATGAGTGAAATACTCTGTCAAAGGTTTCATCGTCTATGCCTTCCGGTGTGGCATTCTTCATAAGTCTGTTGATGCCGTTTCCTATAAACGAGCGAACTTCTTCCTTTGTGTGAACCGGGTAGTTATACTGCTCCAGAGTATGATTTACGGCAGAAGTCAGATCGTCGAGAGTATCTAAAAGTGTGCCGTCCATATCAAATATTACTGTATCGTACATAATTACCTCCAAAGTAAAATCGCCGCAAGGGCGATTTTTTAATAGTTATATAAATTGCTTCTGACATTTACATTGAGTATCAGCCCCAGCGCCATCATATTTGACACAATGGACGAGCCTCCGTAGGATATAAACGGAAGTGTGATGCCTGTTACAGGCATTACGCCCATTGTCATACCTATGTTCTCAAATATCTGGAATACGAACATTCCGAGAAATCCCGCAACGATAAGTCCGCTGTACAAATCTCCCGCCAGATGACAGGTCAGAGCTGTTCTGTAGATAAATACGGCATAAAGACATATCACTGCAAAGCCTCCGAGGAAACCGAATTCCTCACATATTACAGCATATATGAAGTCAGATGTCTGAACCGGCAGGAAGTCGAGGGTTTTGAGATCGCCCTGAAACAGACCCTTGCCGAAAAATCCGCCGGAGCCTATTGCCGTCTTTGCCTGCAATACCTGATAGGTCGCCTCTATGCTTGTATCATCAGGATGCAGGAAAGCCGTAATTCTCTGCTTCTGATAATCGTCAAGGAACCTGAACAGTATCGGCAGCGAAACTATAAATGCGAGAGCTGTCCTGCACAGGATTTTGTAATCTATGCCTCCGAAGAACACCATCAGTATCCATATGGAACAGAATACAAGTCCTGAACCCATATCCTCCTTGGCAATGATTGCAATAAACGGCGCCGCATACAGAAACGCCTTGATGAAGCCCTTGAAATACTGCATGGACTGCCTGTTTCTTGCCAGATACATTGCAAACAGAAGCACAAATGTAATCTTGACTATCTCAGATGGCTGGAAAGTTGTGAACCCCAGATTAATCCATGACCTCGCTCCGAACTGCTCATAGCCCAGCCCCGGAATATATACCGTAAGCAGAAACAGTATGGAGCCTATATATAGAGGCTTCTCAATAGTTATAAAGAACTGATAGTCTATATACATCAGGAAAAACATGCATATGAATCCCAGAACATATGCCGCCGCCTGTACAATTACCGACTTTGAAAGTACAAAGCCGTTGTCATAATATGTGCTGCTTATCATCAGTATACTTATTACTGCGAATATAACCGGCAGTATAAGCAGCGTTTTGTCTGCATTTTTTAAAAGCGTGCGAAAATAATTCATTCCTTATCCCCTTCTTGCTTGACTACTATTAACTTAACCATTATAATATACATTGTCAATATATATCAAGATTTAATTATTGTAATGCGACTTTTTCTGTAAATAGTATAGCGATTTACAGAGATTAATTGATTATATTAGAACATAAAGATAAGAGGAGGGCTTCAATGAAGACAGTGATTATTGTCGCTATCATCGTTGGTATTCTTGCCCTTGCCATTGGTTTATTAGTTGGTTATATACTAAGAAAAAACATTGCTGAAAAGACAATAGGAAGTGCTGAAACAAAAGCCAGAAATCTAGTATTAGATGCCGAGAATAAGGCAGAAACAATTAAAAAAGAAATGACCCTTGAGGCAAAGGAAGAAATCCACAGAATGCGTAGCGAAGCAGAAAGGGACGTTCGCGAAAGAAGAGGGGAGCTTCAGCGTCAGGAAAAGAGATTAAATCAGAAGGAAGACTACATCGACAAAAAGGTTGAAAACATCGAAAGAAAAGAAGAAAGCATTACTAATAAGGAAAACAACCTTATCGAAAAGGGCAAGGAACTTGATAAAGTCATTGAGAGAGAAATGGCCGAGCTTGAAAAAATCTCCGGCTACTCTGTAGAGGAGGCAAAGGAGATACTTCTTGCCAATACCGAAAAAGAAATCAGACATGAGGCTTCTGTGATGATTAAGGACATAGAGGCCAAAGCAAAAGAGGAGGCTGACAAGAAAGCCAAGGAAATCATTACAGGTGCCATACAGAGATGCGCGGCGGACCACGTTGCAGAGAGTACGGTATCGGTAGTGCCGCTGCCTAACGATGAGATGAAGGGCAGAATTATAGGCAGAGAGGGACGTAACATCAGAGCAATCGAAACTCTGACAGGTATAGACCTCATTATTGATGATACACCTGAGGCAGTTATTCTTTCAGGTTTTGACCCTGTCAGAAGAGAGGTCGCAAGAATTACTCTTTCCAAGCTGATTGTTGACGGTAGAATTCACCCTGCAAGAATAGAAGAAACAGTCGAAAAGGCGCAAAAAGAAGTAAACGCTATTATCAAGGACGCCGGCGAGCAGGCTACATTCGAGGTTGGTATACACAATCTTCATCCTGAGCTTGTAAAAATGCTGGGCAGACTCAAATACAGAACTTCATACGGACAGAATGTACTGAAACATTCAATCGAGGTTGCGCACCTTGCTGGACTTATGGCAGGAGAGCTTGGTCTTGACACAAGGCTTGCCAAACGCGCAGGACTTCTGCACGACATAGGCAAAGCCGTAGACCACGAAAAAGAAGGTACTCACGTAGATCTCGGTATGGAGCTTCTCAAGAAGTACAAGGAGTCACAGGCGGTAATAGACGGCATGGCAGCTCATCACGGCGATTATGAGCCAAAGACTATGGAAGCTGTTTTAGTAGCGGCAGCAGACGCATTATCAGCTGCAAGACCGGGAGCAAGAAGAGAAACTCTTGAAACATATATTCAGAGACTCGAAAAGCTTGAGGATATTGCAAATACAACTCCGGGAGTTGACAAGTCATTTGCTATACAGGCCGGCAGAGAAATCAGAGTTATCGCCAAACCTGACGAGGTTAATGACGAGGAAATCGTATTCTTAGCAAGAGAGATTTCCAAAAAAATCGAATCAGAGCTTGAATATCCGGGACAGATTAAAGTAAATGTTCTGAGAGAAACAAGAGCTACAGACTATGCAAAATAACAGACTAGGGGCAGCAAGACTGCCCTTTAAGTTTTTAAAGAGGAAAGTATGATAGTATATTTAGATAACAGTTCCACAACCAAACCGTATCGTGAGGCAGTGGACAGGGCAGTTCTTTATATGACAGAGGATTACGGCAACCCGTCATCGCTGCACGGGCTTGGTCTTAATGCAGAGAAAGCTGTCAAGGAAGCAAGAGCAGCGGTTGCAAAAGGCCTCGGAGCGCCTGCCGGTGAAATATATTTTACATCAGGCGGTACGGAAGCCGACAATATGGCAATTATAAAAGGGGCGCAGGCCAGAAGGAGAGCGGGAAACAGAATTATAACCACAAAGACAGAGCACCCTGCGGTGCTTGAGCCCTGCGCCTACATGGAGAAACAGGGATTTGAAGTGGTATATATTGATGTTGACAGCAAGGGCTGCATAGACCTTGAGCAGTTAAGAAGTGAGATAAACGACAACACAATCCTTATATCCGTTATGCATGTCAACAATGAGCTTGGCAGCATCAACCCCATAGCCGAAATATCAAAGCTCAAGGGCAATGCGCTTTTTCATTCCGATGCGGTTCAGTCATACGGCAAGGTGGATATCAATGCAGGCGGTACGGATATTGATATGATTTCCGTAAGCGGCCACAAAATACACGGTCCTAAAGGCATAGGAGCGATATATGTCCGCAAAGGCGTAAATGTCAGTCCGTATATAATGGGTGGCGGACAGGAAAAAAATATGAGGTCAGGTACCGAAAATGTTCCTGCTATTGCGGGTTTTGGAGTAGCGGCGGATATTTCATATACCAATATGAAAACAAGAACCGATAATATGAAAGCCGCAAGAGCGCATCTGCTTGAGGGCATCAGAGGCAGCATTTCCGATATTAAGGTAAACAGTCCGGAGGACGGCTGTCCGTCAGTGCTTAATATTTCTTTTCCGGGCACCAGAGGAGAAGTGCTTCTTCATATGCTTGAGGACTGCGGCATATATGTATCGACAGGCTCAGCTTGCTCCTCAAACAAACACGGACAGAGCCATGTGCTCAAGGCAATAGGTCTTACAGACAGAGAAATCGAGGGAACACTGAGATTTAGCTTCAGTGAGTTTAATACCATAGAGGAAATGGACTATGTTCTCGAAAACCTTACGGCTATAGTTAAGCGTTTTCGCAGACTGGGAACTTTCAGATAGGAGAATTTCAAGATGAATGAACAGAACATATTTATTGTAAGATGCGGTGAGGTTGCCCTCAAGGGAATGAACAAGCCGTACTTTGAAAAAATGCTTGTAAACAGAATTAAAAAGCTGCTGAAGAAATTTGACAATGTTGAAGCCTACAGACACGAGGGACTTATATTCGTAAGAGCCGACAAAAAACACGACCCCGAAATGATTATAGGGGAGATTTCAAAGGTGTTCGGCGTTGCATCAATAAGCCCTGCTCTTGAATGTGAGTCGGAGCTTAACTCAATAGGAGATGCGGCAGTTGCCCTTATGATGGATCTCATAGAGAAAAAAGGAATTAAAACTTTCAAGGTTGACGCCAAGAGAGCGGACAAGAACTTCCCTGTCAAATCACCGGAGATTGCCAGAATTATAGGCGCAAAGGTGCTTGTGGGCTGCAAGGTGCTCAAAGTGGATGTGCACAATCCCGACTGCGTTCTGTTTGTTGATCTCCGCAAAGACAAATCCTATGTATTTGAACAGAAAATATCGGGATTTGGAGGACTTCCTCTGGGAACCAACGGTAAGGGCATGGTATTGCTTTCAGGTGGCATAGACTCACCTGTAGCTGCGTGGATGATGGCAAAGCGCGGTATGCTTATAGAGACTGTGCATTTTCATTCATATCCTTATACAAGCCAGAGAGCGCAGGAAAAGGTTGAGGATCTTGCGCGTATTATTGCCCAGTACTGCGGCAGATTTAAAATGAACGTAATAAATCTTCTGCCTATACAGGAGCAGATAGTCGAGAACTGTCCTGAGGAGGAAACCACAATTCTTGTAAGAAGATTTATGATGAGAATAGCCGAAAAGGTTGCGCAGAAGTCAGGCTGCACAATGCTTATAACAGGTGAGAATTTAGGACAGGTTGCAAGCCAGACCGCAGAGGCTCTGGTGGTTACCGATGCGACAGTCAAAATGCCTGTAATGAGACCTCTTATCGCGCTTGACAAGGTGGACATCATTCAGAAAGCCAAGGACATAGGTACATTTGAAACTTCAATTATGCCTTATGAGGACTGCTGCACCGTATTTTTACCAAAGCACCCGGCGACCAAGCCTAAGCTTGAAAAAATTCTTGAGTCGGAGTCAAAGCTTGATGTGGACGCGCTGGTTGAGGCGGCAGTTGAAAAAATGGAGATTATCGACATAAAACCTTGATAATCGGCAAAACTAGAAGATTTACCCCTTTTTCTTTCAGGGACATACTCTTTTTCAGGGTATATAATTGAGAGGAAAGGGGGCTTTTTTATGGAAGTAAAAATTACGGTGAACAAAAACACCCTTATTGCAGCGCCGGCTGGAGAGATAGATCATCACAGCGCGGCGGCAGTAAGAAAACAGATAGATGATGCCTATGAGGAAAGCCGCTGCACAGATATTGTATTTGATATGAACAGAGTTGAGTTTATGGACAGCTCCGGAATAGGAGTCATACTCGGCAGATACAACAGAGCAAGCGAAAAGGGCGGCAGAGTATATATAACCGGTGAGAGTGAATATATGAGAAAAATACTTGATATGGCAGGCATTTTTAAAATTATACAGAGAGTGGAGGGTGTGATATGAATTATGAAAATGAGATGGAAATAAGCTTCAGATCAGTACCTGTAAATGAAATGCTGGCAAGAAACGCAGTTGCGGCCTTTATACTGTATCTGGACCCGGAGATGGAGGAGCTTGCCGAGATAAAAACGGCAGTATCGGAGGCTGTTACCAACTGCATAGTGCACGGCTATGAAGAAAATCCCAAAGGCATAATAACTCTTGAATGTAAAATATCTTATGACAGAAAACTGTACATAAAGGTTGCAGATAAGGGCAGAGGCATCGAAAACATTGAGCAGGCCAGAAGACCGCTGTTTACAACCGGAGATTTTGAAGAAAGGTCAGGTATGGGCTTTACGGTTATGGAAAGCTTTATGGACAGCATTGAGGTTGTATCGCAGCCCGGTGAGGGGACAGAAGTTGTTATGACCAAAAGCCTGGCATACTCTGTTGGGCGATAAATACATACCCAGAGCTAAAGAGGATATATACGCACTTATAGAAGAAGCACAGAAAGGAAACGAACAGGCAAAGGAGCAGATAATACTTGACAATACAGGCCTTGTCCGAAAAGCGGCCTTTAAATTTGCGGCGATGGGCTATGAGGCCGATGATCTTGTGCAGATAGGCTTCATAGGCCTTATAAAGGCTGTGGAGAGGTTTAACACAGAGTTTGATGTAATGTTTTCAACCTATGCGGTACCGATGATTATGGGCGAAATAAGGAAGTACATAAGAGATGACGGACGCATCAAGGTTTCAAGGCAGATTAAGCAGGACATACGCAGAATGAAGCTTGAAGAGGAGGAGTTTTACCGAAGTGAGGGCAGGTCGCCTAAAATTACAGAGCTTGCGGAGCGTATGGGGACAAGCTGTGAATATATTCTGCAAATGCAGGAGGCAGAGGATGCGCTTGTAAACATAGAGAGCCTTGACAATGAAAACAGACCTGAGGACATATGCGAGGCCTATGCGCATGAGGAAGAAAAGAACATAGACATTATTCAGCTCAAGGGTATAATCGGCAGCCTGCCCCTTAGAGAAAGGCAGGTAATTGTTTTAAGGTATTTCAGGGATATGACACAGGACCAGACGGCAAAGGTCATAGGAGTGTCGCAGGTGCAGGTGTCCAGAATAGAAAAACGGGTGCTGGCTCGAATGAGAGAGGAATTTGAAGAACAGGTAATATAGAAGTGACAGTATGGCTCTGTCCGGGTGGAAAACAGCCGGGCAGGGTCTTTTTTTGTCTTTTTGAAATTTGACATACATTTTACATTAGGTTTCTTTTTCATTTTACATTAGATGTTTATCATAATAACTGTAAGATGAAAAAAGAAAAAAACAAAGTAACTGAAAGGAGAGTTTATTATGAAGAAGATTTTAAGCATTGCACTTGTAATCGCACTTGCAGCAGCAATTTTCACAGGCTGCGGAAATAACAGCGAAAGCGCAGGAGGAACAGTTTCAACAGACGGTTCAACATCAATGGAAAAAGTAATCGGAGCTTTAGGCGAATCCTTTATGGAAGCAAATGACGGAGTAACATTTACATACAACCCTACAGGCTCAGGCTCAGGCATCACAGCAGTTTCAGAGGGACGCTGCGACATAGGACTTTCAAGCAGGAGCCTTACAGATGAAGAAAAAGCAGGCGGACTTAAGGAAACAATCCTTGCTATTGACGGTATCGCAGTAGTAGTAAATCCTGACAACCCTGTTACAGACCTTTCAACTGAGGACATCGCTAAGATTTACACAGGTGAAATCACAAACTGGAAAGACGTTGGCGGAAATGATGCAGAAATCGTACTTATCGGTCGTGAAGCAGGAAGCGGCACAAGGGACGGATTTGAAAGCATCACAGGAACTGAAGACAAATGCAAATACAATCAGGAGCTTACATCAACAGGAGATGTAATCACTACAGTAGGACAGAACCCTGACGCAATAGGATATGCTTCACTGGCAGCACTTCAGGACAGCGTTAAGGCAGTTGCAGTAGACGGAGTAGAACCTACAGAGGCTACAGTTAAAGACGGAAGCTATGTTGTACAGAGACCTTTCATACTGGTAACAAAAGAGGGAACAGCCTTATCAGAAACAGCGCAGAAGTTCTTCGACTTCGTTACATCACCTGACGCAGCAGGCATAATCGAACAGGCCGGCGCAGTTGTACCGCAGTAACAAAGCAAAGCAGACGGCTTGCACAAAGCCGTCAATTTTGCCATTGAGAGGGAAACGATATGAATAACAGGAAACGTTTATTTGAAAATATTATACATGGAATTTTTCTTGTCCTGGGCCTTATAACTGTAGGATTTGTACTGCTTATATCAGTATATCTGATAATTTCGGGAATACCTGCTATCGGTAAAATAGGGATTATAGATTTTCTGTTTGGAAAGACGTGGGCATCTACCGCAGCAGAGCCGTCATACGGAATACTGCCGTTTATACTGACAAGCATATACGGTACAGCGGGAGCGATACTGGTGGGAGTTCCAATAGGATTTCTCACATCGGTATATCTTGCCAAAACAGCGCCTGCAAAGGTAAAGGCGGTAATAGAGTCGGCGGTAAGTCTGCTGGCGGGAATACCGTCTGTAGTATACGGCCTTGTAGGTATGCTGGTGCTTGTACCGGGAATAAGAAAAGTGTTTGACATTTCCGACGGAGCAGGACTTCTGGCAGCGATAATCGTACTTGCGGTTATGATACTTCCGTCGATTATCAAGGTTTCAATGTCAGCCCTTGAAGCAGTACCAAAGGAATACGAGGACGCTTCGCTGGCGCTTGGGGCAACACCTGTGGAAACCTATTTCAAGGTATCGGTACCGGCAGCCAAAAGCGGCATTGCGGCAGCGGTGGTCCTGGGAGTCGGCAGAGCCATAGGAGAGGCTATGGCGGTAATGATGGTATCGGGAAATGCTCCCAATATGCCGGGGCTGTTTGAAAGCGTCAGATTTCTTACAACAGCGGTGGCAAGCGAAATGTCATATTCGGCAGGACTTCAGAGACAGGCTCTGTTTTCGATAGCGCTGGTGCTCTTCCTGTTTATAATGCTTATAAATGCCACACTTAACTACTTCCTCAAAAGAGAAAAGGAGGGCTGATTATGTCAGGCAAAAACATATCCCGAAAAAGAAGAATATACATAGGCGTGATGAAAACCCTTATGGGTATAGCGGCGGTGCTTACCTCATCACTGGTACTTTTTCTGATAGTATATGTATTCGTCAAGGGCGTTCCGAATATTTCATGGGAGCTGCTCTCAACAGAGCCAAGCTACCTTTCAGAAAGAATTGGTATTCTGCCGGATATATTAAACACAATATATATTGTGCTTGCGACACTTGTGTTTGTACTGCCTCTGGGAGTAGGCGCGGCCATTTATCTGACAGAGTATGCGGGAAACAGGAAGCTCGTTTCCGCAATAGAATACGCGGCCGAAACACTGTCGGGAATACCGTCAATCATATACGGCCTTGTAGGTATGCTGTTTTTCTGCCAGTTTCTTAATATGCAGACATCGCTGATGGCAGGAGCGCTGACTCTGGTTATAATGAATCTGCCTACGGTAATGCGTACAACTCAGGAAAGCCTTAAGACAGTACCGCAAAGCTACAGAGAGGGAGCATTCGGACTTGGCGCAGGCAAATGGCGTGTAATCCGTACGGTAGTGCTTCCCGGCTGTGTTGACGGCGTTGTAACCGGCTGCATACTTTCGGTGGGAAGAATACTCGGAGAGTCAGCGGCGCTTCTGTTTACGGCAGGCTTTGCCCATGCGCTGTACGGTATATTCGAAGGCCTCGGCAGCGCAGGCGCGACGCTTACGGTTGCCTTATATGTATACGCCAAGGAGCAGGGAGAGTTCGGAGTTGCCTTTGCGATAGCGGCAATACTTATGATACTTACCCTTATCATAAATCTGTCAGCAGACCTTGTCGGCAGACATTTCAGAAAGAAAAAAAGCATTTAACATAATAGAATTTTCAGTTACACATATATAGATAAATCATAAGGAGGAGCGTATGGACAATATCATTACCGTAAAGGATCTGTGCCTGTGGTACGGAAGCCATAAGGCGCTGAAAGATATAAATATAGATATTCCGCCTAAAAGCATTACGGCTCTTATCGGACCGTCAGGCTGCGGCAAATCAACCTTTATAAAAACACTTAACCGTATGAATGATTTAATTCCGGATGTGAAAATCACAGGAGAAATCAGATACAAGGGAAACAATATATTCGACCCGTCGGTTGATGTAAACGAGCTTAGAAGAGAAATCGGAATGGTGTTTCAGAAGCCAAATCCGTTTCCTATGAGCATTTACGACAATATAGCTTACGGACCGCGTACTCACGGAATTAAAAACAAGGCAAAGCTTGATGACATTGTTGAGCGTTCGTTAAGAGATGCGGCCATATGGGATGAGGTAAAGGACAGACTCAAGAAAAACGCACTGGGCCTTTCCGGCGGACAGCAGCAGAGGCTGTGCATAGCAAGAGCTCTTGCGGTAGAGCCTGAAATAATTCTGATGGATGAGCCTACAAGCGCCCTTGACCCTATATCAACCTCAAAGATTGAGGATCTGTGCAGCGAGCTCAAGGAAAAATACACAATCATAATGGTTACCCATAATATGCAGCAGGCAGTGCGTATTTCAGACAGAACAGCTTTCTTCCTGCTGGGCGAGCTTATAGAATGTGACAGTACAGACAAGCTGTTTTCACAGCCTGAGGATAAAAGAACAGAAGACTATATTACAGGGAGGTTCGGATAATGAGAAACAGATTTGACGAGCAGCTTATGCAGCTTAACAGAGAGCTTATTGAAATGGGTGCGCTGTGTGAAGAGGCTATTTCGGTGGCTTCAGAGTCACTTCTTGCTAACGATAAACAGCTTGCGTCAAAGGTTGCGCCTCTTGATTCGGAAATAGACAGAAAGGAACGCACTATTGAGTCACTGTGCCTTAAGCTTTTATTACAGCAGCAGCCGGTTGCAAGGGATTTAAGACAGATATCGGCGGCCCTTAAAATGATTACCGATATGGAGCGTATAGGAGATCAGGCGGAGGACATAGCCGAAATCATATGCTCAATTGACGTGTATCCTGCGGGAAACAGCAGACTGCTTCAGGAAATGGCTGATGCGACAATAAAAATGGTAACAGAAAGTGTTGATGCTTTCGTAAAAAATGATATAATTATAGCAAAAAAAGTTATAGAGGACGACGACATTGTAGACAGCTATTTCGATCAGATAAAGCAAAAGCTCATAGCAAGCATAGCAGAGGACCCGGACAATGGTGAATTTGCAATAGACATACTGATTATAGCCAAATATTTTGAGCGAATAGGAGATCACGCTGTAAACATTGCCGAATGGGTGATTTTCTCTGTTACGGGAGAGCACAAGGAGGTATAGATATGATCTGGTGTGTAGAAGATGATGCGAGCATAAGAGATATAGAGATATATGCACTTAAATCCACAGGCTTTGAGGCGAGAGGATTTGAGGACTCTGCATCTTTTTGCGAGGCTATAAGGCACGAAAAGCCCGAGCTTATAGTGCTTGATATAATGCTTCCGGGAACAGACGGCATACAGCTTCTGCGTCAGCTTAAAGCCTCACCTGAGCTTTGTGACATACCGGTTGTTATGGCTACTGCAAAGGGCGAGGAATATGACAAGATACAGGGACTTGATTTAGGAGCGGACTATTACCTTACCAAGCCCTTTGGAGTTATGGAGTTCGTGTCGTGCATCAAGGCGGTGCTCAGAAGATGCAGACCTAAGACAGAGTCCCAGCTTTTAAAGGCGGGGGATATTGTTATGAACGTCGACGAGCATACGGTGAGCGCAGGGGGAGAGCGCATTACTCTCACCTACAAGGAATTTGAGCTTCTGAGGCTGTTTCTTTCACACCAGGGTATGGCGTTTACAAGAGATCAGCTTTTTAATGAAGTATGGGGTATGGATTACTGCGGAGAAACAAGAACTGTGGATATGCATATAAGGACGCTTCGCCGCAAGCTGGGAAGCTGCGGCAGCATGATTAAAACAGTCCGTAATGTAGGATACAGATTGGAGGCTGCATTATGACAAAGAAAATTTTCAAATCAATACTCATCGTTGCAGGTACGGTGCTTCTGGCAAGCATTGTAATTATTATGGGCTGCCTGTATGAGTATTTCAGCAATATACAAAAGGATAAACTGGCGGATGAGCTTGATATAGCGGCATCGGCAGTGGAGCTTTACGGTACGGATTATCTCAAAAACATAGACTCCGAAAGATACCGTATCACATGGATACAGGCAGACGGCAAGGTAATCTATGACACCCAGGCGGGAGCGGACAGCATGGAAAATCACGCGGACCGTCAGGAGGTAAAGCAGGCTCTGGCAGAGGGCGAGGGAAGCAGCAGCAGATATTCAGACACCCTTATGGAAAAGACCTCATACTATGCAAGGCTTCTTGATGACGGCAGTGTGCTTAGAGTTTCAACCACCTATGCGACTGCGGGACTTCTGGTTCTCGGAATGCTTCAGCCTATACTTGTAGTCCTTATAGCCGCACTGGTACTTTCGGGAATACTTGCCCGCAGGATTTCAAAGCGCATAGTTGAGCCTATGAACAGCATTGACCTTGACAGACCTCTCGAAAACGATACATATGAGGAGCTTTCACCGCTGCTTAACAGAATAAATCAGCAGCACAAAGAAATTGAAATGCAGATGAGATATCTGAAGCAGAGGACAGATGAGTTTACTCAGATTACCGAAAGTATGAAAGAGGGGCTGATACTTCTTGATAATAAGGGGAATGTACTCAGCATAAACGAGGCTGCGCAGAATATCCTTGAAACCGACAGCGACTGCATAGGTCAGAGCTTTCTCAGTATAGAAAGAAGCCGCAATATCAATAATGCAATTCAGAGCGCTTTCGAGGAAGGACACAGCGAGATTTATGCCCAGTACGGCAGCAGGGAATATCAGGTGGATATAAGCAGGATAGAGTCAGGCGGAGAAACAGTGGGAGCTGTGCTTCTGGCATTTGATATTACAGAGCAGCAGAATGCTCAGAGAAACCGCAGGGAATTTACCGCAAATGTATCCCACGAATTAAAAACACCGCTTCAGGGCATCATAGGCAGCGCAGAGCTTATCGAAAACGGTATGGTAAAGCCTGAGGACATGCCTAGATTTATAGGACATATACGAAAGGAAGCCTCAAGACTTGTAACCCTTATAGAAGATATAATCAGGCTTTCACAGCTTGATGAGGGCAGACAGATGCCAAGTGAGCAGGTTGACCTTTTCGAGCTTGCAGATGAGGTTAAGAGTGTGCTTGAGGGAGCATGCGAGGCAAAGAATATCAATATGAAGCTTATGGGCGAGCATGTATGCGTAGACGGTGTGAAACGTCTGCTTTATGAGATAATATACAATCTGTGCGACAATGCGGTTAAATACAATAATGAGGGCGGTATTGCGGATATAGATATAAGCTCTGATGAGAAAAATGCCTATATAACCGTCAGGGACAGCGGAATAGGTATTCCGCAGGATCAGCAGGAACGCGTATTTGAAAGATTTTATCGCGTGGACAAAAGTCACTCCAAGGAATCCGGCGGTACGGGGCTTGGTCTTTCGATAGTAAAGCATGCTGTTTCGTATCATAACGGCACTGTAAGTATGAAGAGCGAGCCGGGAAACGGTACAGAAATCAGAGTAAGCATACCTTTAAGTAAATAACATCAGTTACGGACTGTCATATTTCGAAGATATGGCAGTTTCGCATTTTTTGGAAGATACTTTTGGATTTAGTCAGAATAAAAAACCTGCCGATTGAGCAACCTTTTATATAGAGAGAATTGACGGTAAGGCAGGTATTGGGCAATGGCTAATAAAGTAGAGATATGCGGTGTGAATACATCTAAGCTTCCGGTTTACAAAGATGAGCAGATGAAAGCTATGATGGAAAAGATAAAGCAGGGGGACATGGAAACAAGAGAGGAGTTTATCAAAGGTAACCTCAGGCTTGTTCTAAGCATAATTCAGAGGTTTGGAAACAGAGGCGAAAATCCGGATGATCTGTTTCAGGTGGGCTGCATAGGGCTTATCAAGGCACTGGACAATTTTGATACAAGTCACGGCGTGCGGTTTTCAACTTATGCGGTGCCTATGATTATAGGTGAAATAAGAAGGTATCTGAGAGATAATAATTCAATCAGAGTTTCAAGGTCGCTGAGAGACACGGCATATAAAGCTCTTACTGCAAAGGAGAATCTGGGAAGAAGCCTGCAGAGGGAACCTACCATAGCTGAAATATCGAAGGAACTTGAGCTTCCGCAGGAGGATGTGGTGCTGGCGCTTGATTCCATACAGGAGCCGGTGTCACTGTTTGAACCTGTATTTCACGATGACGGTGATGCCATATATGTAATGGATCAGGTCAGGGACCTCAAGAATACAGATGCAAAATGGATAGAGAACCTGTCACTGTCAGAAGCAATGAAAAAGCTCAATCCGAGAGAGCGTCATATACTTGAGATGAGATTTTTTGAGGGTAAAACACAAATGGAAGTTGCAGAGGAAATTGCTATAAGTCAGGCGCAGGTATCAAGGCTTGAAAAAAATGCCCTTAAATATATGAGGAAATATGTGTGACAGGAATTAATGCTACAGGCAATTCACCTTATTAAGGTGGGCTGCCTGATTTGTTTTTTTCAGTACATAATCGTATACAAAAAGGGCTTATCGCCCTAACGGTTTGTTCCCGTTAAAGCGACAGCCTTGTCGTCATATGCCGTTTTTACCTTATGAGACCGCTTTCTTTCAGCAGAATCTCAATGTCTGTACCCTTGACCTTTTTCAGAACCATTTTAAGCAGTTCCTTTTCTTTGAATGATAGAGGTGCCTCGCTGACAGGCTTTTTGTCAATGGCATAGTAGCAGGCGCGAAGCAATTCCCGAACATCGTACTTACTGCCCCAGACTTCCGGCACACCACGATCGACATCCAGCAGAGTGTAAACAGACTCCATACCGGTACGCATGGAATACTCGGTAGTAAAGATGGTGTCTCGCGGAGTCTCGGCAAACTGACCTATAAAAGCAAAGTTCACAGAGCCGTCAGGCACGACTTTAGGACGGTCGGATTCCCTGCGTGGCTGGAAGAAAGCGTTGATGTATGGCATGAAGCATGTAGTGGTGTTGCAGGCATCATGGGCCAGAGCATCAATTTTTTCAGTTGGCACACCAATATGGTACAGCCACTCACGGCAGACTTCCTCACCGGTACAGTCACGCATAGCCTTATTGACATAGTTTCCATTCTTATTGGTATTGAGCGAATACAGCCATACGAGTACTGTGTTTTTGTCCTGAGATTTGAACTGAGGCTGACGGTTGATGGTCCAGGAAAGATACCAGTTGTCGATACTGTAATCAGGTCAGATATCAGCCGGAGCAAAAAATCAACATTAATAAGGTGGTTTTGTTTTTCTGATTAAATTTAAACGCTCCATCAGTATACAGGAAGTTTGATGCATCAAGGCGATCTGTTTTTTTGCGAGGAACCGATTGCATTATATTCTGTTGAAGAACTCCTGCATTTTTGATAATATAAATATAAGTTTTCAGATAGAGAGGCATTACAATGAATCAGAAAGAATTAAACGAAATACGCAGGCGGTTTAAGCCTGACAGGGACAGTATAACCCGTATATACGGCTGCTATGTCAATGCGGCAGGAGAAATTGTATCATACATAGATATGTCTGTGGGACTGATGCCCGAAGAAGAAGCAGAGATGTATATTAAGCTGCTCAAAAAATCAATATCGGGGACTCTGGGAAGAAATCTCATTGACATAGAGTTTTCAACCTCACAGGTTTCAGGAAGCGAAGAACATGGACTTCTGATGAAACTGAGAGACTCGGAACTCAAAGATGAAGCTGCCAGAGAAGCCTTTTATACCAAAATAATAGAGGCTGTAGATATGGGCGACAAAAGCTATGTCATACTGCTGGCGTCAGATACCTATGATGTGCCGTTTCGAGGCGGTGACGGAGAGGTATGGTCAGAGGGGTCAGACGAGGTGTTCAGATATTTTATCTGCGGTGTATATCCTGTCAAGGATGCGTCAATGGCTCTGAGATACTTTGCAGACGAAAAAGAATTCAGAAGCACTTCTACAGGTCATGTCGTGGCGGCACCGGAAATAGGATTTATGTTTCCGGCCTTTGATGATCGAACTGCGAACATATATAATGCACTTTATTATACAAAGGACGTCAACGATATTCACAGTGAATTTATAGATGCGGTATTCAATGTCGAAAAAAAACCGATGTCAGCAGGAGCGCAGCGGGGAGCTTTTGGCATGGCGCTTTGCGAGGCACTTGAAACGGACTGCAGTTTTGATGTGGTTCAGGCGGTACACGAGCAGATAAGAGAAAAGCTTGCAATACACAAGGAAAGCAAGGAGCCGGAGCTTCCCGGAATGTATATTGATGATGTAGAGGATATACTGAGAAGCAGCGGTGTGGATAAAGAAAAAACAGAAGCCTTTCACAGAGAATGTGAGAAGCAGTTCGGAGACGGCGCCGTACTTAATCCGGGCAATGTAATCGAAAGCAGAAAATTTGAGATAACAACGCCGGAGATAAAAATATCGGTAAATCCGGAGTTCAGTCATATGGTTGAAACCAGAATTCTGGACGGCAGGAAATACATACTTATACCGGCAGGAGACGGTGTCGAGATAAACGGTCTTGATGTAAACATAGGAGGTGGAGATGATGTATAAATGGCTTGATATTACGGCAAAAGAACCTGCTGAGGCTGTAGTTTCGGTGCTGGGCATACCTTTTGACGGCGGCACTACGCAGGAGGCGGGAGCAGCGGAGGCTCCGGCCAGAATACGCGAGTTTGCAGAGCTTTATATGCCATGTGCAACTGATGACTGGCATGTGCTTTCCGAAAATCTTGTATATGATTTCGGAGATGTGAATATGTCGGGGAGCTGGGAGGAAAGCTTTGCAAGAGTTGAGAAGCAGGCCCTTGAAGTGATGAAACATGGCAATTTCAATCTGTTTATCGGAGGGGATCATTCCGTAACCATACCGCTCCACAAGGCTTTTAAAAAATATGAAGCCGGCAAAAAAACAGGAATTATACATTTTGACGCACACCCGGATTTATGTGACTGCTATGAGGGTAATATATGGTCACACGCCAACACGGAAAAAAGAGCTTTAGATGATATAGTATCGCCGGAGGACATGCTTCTTTTAGGCATCAGAGCAGCAGAGCCGGAGGAGGTTGACATTATGACCTCAGGAAACGGAATTTCCGTAATATCGGCAACAGATGTGTTCCGCAGAGGCTATATGGATTGCTGGAATGAAATATATGATAAATTCAGAGACTATGACAGTATATATTTCACACTTGATATAGACGTGCTTGATCCTGCGTTTGCGCCGGGCACAGGTACGCCGTGCTCGGGCGGCATCACCTCAAGAGAACTGATAGAGCTTGTAAGGTATATAGTTTCGGAGCTGCCGGTAAAGCATATGGATATAGTTGAGGTTGCACCGCCGCTTGATATAAATGATATTACAAGCTGGGCAGCTGTAAGAATTATAGAGGAAGTGTTTTCAGTAATAGACAGGAGGCGTGATTATGACATTTAAAACCGGTTTGTGCCAGATGGCAGGTTCTCTCAAAGAAGATATGGCAGAGAACAAAAAAGAAACATGGGCAAAGGCAGAGCAGATGATAAGAGAGGCGGCTTCAAACGGAGCGCAGATAATAGCTCTTCCGGAAATGTGGAACTGCCCGTATTCAAATGATTTTTTCAGGGCATATTCTGAAAGTGCGGACGGAGAAACCGTCGGCAGAATGTCAGAGCTTGCAAAAACACTTGGCATTTATCTGATAGGCGGCTCTATACCGGAGCTTGACGATGACAGAGTTTACAACACCTGCTTTGCCTTTGACAGAGAGGGACAGGTTATAGGGAAGCACCGCAAGGCGCATCTGTTTGACATAGACGTCAAGGGTGGCATCAGATTTATGGAGTCCGATACGCTGACTGCGGGAGATGCCGCTACCGTAATAGATACCGAGTACGGCAAAATAGGGATAGCCATATGCTATGACGTGAGATTTCCTGAGCTTTTCAGAAAAATGACCCTTGACGGTGCGCGAATGGTATTCTTGCCTGCCGCATTCAATCTTACCACAGGTCCCGCGCACTGGGATCTTACAATGAGGGCAAGGGCTCTTGACAACCAGATATATTTTGCGGCAATATCCCCTGCAAGATGTATGGAGGGTGTCTATCAGGCCTACGGGTACAGCTGTGTGACAACTCCATGGGCAGAATTTGCGGCAAGAGCCGAAACAGAAGAAATCATTATATATGCCGATATTGACTTTGAATATGAGGACAGCATCAGAGACCAGCTGCCTCTGTTAAAGCACAGAAGGCCGGAGCTTTACTAGCGTACAGTTGCGGTAGGCAAGTTATTACTATGCTTATTTTGTCAGATAATATTAGATATTTGTAAAAAAAGGCTTTAACAATCTTGTTATATGGTTTATAATTCAAAGAGTATTAAATTTATTATTCTATTGAGGAGGAACAATATGAAAAAATTACTTGCAGTATTATTATGCGTAGCAATGCTGTTTGCTTTCACTGCCTGTGGCGGCAACGATGCAGATACTACAGACTACAAAGTTGCAATGATTACTGACTACGGTGATATCACTGACGAATCATTCAACCAGACAACTTATGAGGCTTGCAAGGCTTTCTGTGAAGAGAACGATCTTGAGTTCAACTACTTCAAGCCTGCAGGTGACAACACTGCTGACAGAGTATCAATGATTGATTCTGCTGTATCAGAGGGCTATAATGTTATCGTAATGCCGGGTTACGCATTTGGCGGAGCTATCGTAGACGCTGCTCCAAACTATCCTGACGTTAAATTCATTGCGCTTGACGTTGCAAAAGGCGACCTGCTTGAGGCTGCTGTTGCTGCAAAGGGCGAAGAATACGACTATAATCCTGACAACTGGGATCTTGCGGAATACTTTGACATGTCAAACGTATACTGCGTAGTATATCAGGAAGAGCTTGCAGGCTATATGGCAGGCTATGCTGCAGTTAAGCTTGGATACACTGACTTAGGATTCCTTGGCGGAATGGCTGTTCCTGCAGTTGTTCGTTACGGACAGGGCTTCGTACAGGGCGTTGACGCTGCTGCTGTAGAATCAGGCAAAGACGTAAACGTTAAATACGTATACGGCGGACAGTTCCAGGGGGATGCAGACATCACATCCGTAATGGACACATGGTACAAAGCAGGTACAGAAATTGTATTTGCATGCGGCGGCGGAATCTACACATCAGCAGCAGAAGCTGCAGTTAAAGTTGACGGCAAGATCATCGGTGTTGACACAGACCAGAAGCCTGTAATCGATAAGAAATACGGCGACGGTATCACAGTTACATCAGCTATGAAGGGCCTTTATCCTGCAACTTATGACACTCTCAAGGACGTTGTAATAAACGGCAACTGGGACAAATATGCAGGACAGATTGCAACACTGGGCATCATTTCAGATGAACCGTCAGAAAACTACGTTCAGCTTCCTGACTCAACTCAGTTTAACGATGACTTCACAGCAGATGATTACAAGGCATTAGTTGCTAAGTTAAACTCAGGTGAAATCAAAGTTGACAACGACACTACAAAAGAATTCCAGGGTGAAAAAACAAAGGTTGATTACCAGGGACAGATTAAGGGTTAATTGATTGCCAGCAACAGGGATGTCATACGGCATCCCTGATTTTTGTTTCAGCAGACAGACGCAATAATTTATATATTTTTTTCTAATTTTATTTGAGGAGGTGGAGCCTTTGGATCAGCAGTATGCGATTGAGATGCTGCATATAACCAAGCGATTTCCGGGAATTATCGCAAATGATGATATCACACTGCAGCTCAAAAAAGGCGAGATCCACGCACTGCTTGGAGAAAACGGTGCAGGAAAATCAACACTTATGAGCGTGCTCTTCGGACTTTATCAGCCTGAGGAGGGCGAAATTCACAAGGACGGCGTGAAAGTCGAGATAAATGACCCTAATGATGCCAATGATCTTGGCATAGGTATGGTACACCAGCACTTCAAACTGGTTGAGTGCTTTACGGTACTGGACAATATCATACTCGGAGTTGAGCCGTGCAAAAAAGGCTTTTTGCAAAAGGCAGAGGCCAGAAAGAAAGTAATGGAAATTTCAGAGAGGTACGGTCTTCTCGTTGACCCTGATGCATATATAGAGGACATTACAGTTGGCATGCAGCAGAGAACAGAAATTCTCAAGATGCTTTACAGGGACAATGAAATACTGATATTTGACGAGCCTACAGCTGTACTTACACCGCAGGAAATAGAGGAGCTTATGCAGATAATGAAAAACCTTGCGGCAGAGGGCAAATCCATTCTGTTCATATCACACAAGCTTAATGAGATTATGGAGGTTGCCGACAGATGTACAGTTCTCAGAAAAGGCAGATATGTAGGAACTGTAGATATCGAAAACACAAACAAGGAAGAACTTTCAAGAATGATGGTAGGCAGAGATGTTCAGTTTGCGGTGGACAAAAAACCTGCGCAGCCGGGAGATGTTGTTCTTGAAATTGAAAATATGAGCGTTGCAAGCAAGCTTCACAAAAACGATGCGGTCAAAAACGTATCCCTTGAAGTCAGAGCCGGAGAGATAGTCTGCATTGCAGGTATTGACGGCAACGGTCAGACAGAATTTGTATACGGAATTACAGGGCTTGAAAGCGTTTCAGGCGGTAAAATCACACTTTGCGGAGAGGATATAACCGATCTTTCCATAAGGAAGCGCAATCAGAAGATGAGCCATATTCCTGAGGACAGACACAAACACGGTCTTGTGCTTGACTATACTCTTGAAGAGAATATGATCCTCGAAAGATATTTTGAACCGGAGTTTGTATCAAAAGCAGGCTTCATCAAAAAAGATAATATGAGAGCCTATGCGGAGAGGCTGATTGACGAATACGACGTGCGTTCGGGACAGGGCCCTGTCACCAAGGCAAGAAGTATGTCGGGAGGTAATCAGCAGAAGGCTATCGTTGCAAGAGAAATGGACAAGAAACCGTCACTGCTTGTTGCGGTTCAGCCGACAAGAGGACTTGACGTAGGTGCCATAGAATTTATACACAAGCGTATCGTTGAGCAGAGAGATGCAGGCGCTGCAGTGCTTCTTGTTTCTCTGGAGCTTGATGAGGTAATGAGCGTTTCCGACAGAATTCTCGTAATGTACGAGGGTGAGATTGTAGGAGAGCTTGACCCTAAAAAGACAACAGTTGAAGAACTCGGCCTTTATATGGCGGGAGCAAAGAAGGAGGGCAGAGCGTAATGAAAGAAAAATTACACACATTAGTTAAAAACGACGCTGCCCAGTCGGTAATATCATCGCTTCTGTGCATACTGGGAGGCCTTATTATCGGATTTATAGCGCTTTTGATTATCAATCCGGCAGGAGCTCTTGAAGGTATTTTAGACATAATCAAGAACTTCTGGAATTATCCTAATCCGGCAGTTGCATTCAAATATTTCGGAAGCACGCTGGTAAAGACAGCGCCTCTTGTTATGTGCTCGCTGTCGATACTTTTCTGCTACAAGGTGGGACTTTTCAATATCGGAGCATCAGGTCAGTATGCTGCAGGTGCGGGACTTGCACTGTTTGCGGCTCTGGCATGGGGAATGCCCTGGTGGATATGCATGCTGCTTGCAATGATAGGCGGCAGTATACTTGGCTACATCAGCGGAATACTCAAGGCATACTGCAATGTTAACGAGGTTATTTCGGGCATTATGCTCAACTGGATTATTCTATATGCAATGAATATGCTGCTTACAAAGGTAAAAGAGGACGCAAGCCCTTATACGCTCAATGTGGCAAGCTACAACAAGGGAGCGATTATACCTTCCTTAGGACTTGACAAGCTGTTTAACAACAATTATGTTACGATAGCAATACCACTTGCAGTTATATTTGCAATAGTAATCTGGGTAATCCTCGGCAAGACAAAGCTGGGATATGAGCTTAAAGCGACAGGCTTTAACAAAAATGCTGCCAGATACTGCGGTATGGCAGAAAAAAGAAATATAATACTGACACTGATAATAGGCGGAGCGCTTGCAGGCCTTGGAGCATCAATGCTGTATCTGACAGGATATGAACAGTGGAACTGCTCCTTATCATCTGTTCCTGCAATGGGCTTTAACGGAATTTCGGCAGCATTCCTTGGCTGTCTGAATCCTATAGGAAGTATTTTCTCATCGTTTTTCATACAGCATATTACAGTAGGCGGTGCATATCTTGATAAGGCTATCTACTGTACGCAGATTTCAGATCTGATTTCAGCTATAATTATTTACCTGTGCGGCTTCGTATTGTTTATGAAATACGTTATGAACTCGCGCATAGCTAAAAAAGAGGAGAAAAAAGCTGAGGCTGAAGATAAGAAAGGAGGCGAAGCTTAATGGAGTTACTCATTCAATACACATTACTTTATGCTTCCGTACTTATACTGGTAGCCCTTGGAGGCTGTTTCTCGGAGCACTCGGGCGTTATCAACCTGGGACTTGAAGGTATTATGGTTATAGGAGCGCTTGGCGGAGCACTTACAATGAGTGTGATCCAGAAAAGCTTTCCGGATGCTTCGGCATTTTCGGTAATTATATCGGTAGTGCTGGTGGCTGTTATCTTCGGAATAATATATTCGCTGCTGCTTGCGGTTGCCTGCGTCAACTTCAATGCCGACCAGACAATCATAGGTACTGCTCTTAATATACTGGGAGTGGCTCTTGCAACTGTAATAGTTAAAGCTATAAATACAGCGGCAGACCCTAACAATGTATCATCCGTTGTCGAATATATAAGCGCCAAAAAAGCATTTATCATCAATGCAGGGGGCATGCAGCTAAACTGGTTTATGATAATAACCGCGCTGATACTTGTAGCAGCATATATTACGCTTTACAAGACAAGACTGGGTCTGAGACTTATGGCGTGCGGAGAACATCCGCAGGCTGCGGACAGCGTTGGAATCAGCGTATACAAGATGAGATATATAGGCGTAATGATTTCAGGAGCGCTTGGCGGTCTTGGCGGTATCGTATATATTACAGCAGGCGTAAGCGAATGGAAATTTGAGTACGGCGTTGCGGGCTTTGGTTTCCTGGCTCTTGCAGTAATGATATTCGGTCAGTGGAAGCCGACAAGAATTGCGCTGGCTGCACTGCTGTTCGGATTTTTCAGAGCGCTTTCAAACGTATATACCGGATTTTCATTTATGGTGGCACTCAATCTGCCTAGCGGAGTATACAATATGATGCCGTATGTTATATCACTGCTGGTGCTTGCATTTACATCAAAGAAATCAAGAGCGCCAAAGGCGGAGGGTATTCCTTACGACAAGGGACAAAGATAAGCTGCAATTATATGAAGTCTGTTCACATTAAATATGTGAGCAGGCTTTTTTTAAAATTGGCAGCATAAACCATTGGATATGAAGTCGTAATATGCTAAAATAATATAGTACAGATTAAACCTACAGGAGAACGAAGTGAGCAAAGTCAGAAAAACAATTAGAACAATGATAGTATCAATGCTTATAATAACCCTTGTCGTTTCAGGCAGCATTACAGTGGACGCAGCCTCATACAGCGGCAAATACTGGGTTAAAGTCAACGAACAGTGCAATGTCGTAACAGTTTACGAGAAATCCGGTTCCAAATGGAAGCCGATAAGAGCAATGCTGTGCTCTACAGGCCTTAAGAAACCGGGCAAGGAGACACCGAGAGGCACATACTATCTGGGCGGCAGAAGACAGTGGGGCGTTATGTTCTTTGGAGTATATGCGCAGTACTGCACGACAATATCAGGCGACTATCTTTTCCATTCAGTACAGTACAACCAGCAGAGAAACTACAAATCACAGCCTACAGATGAATTTAACAAGCTGGGAAAGCACGCATCTCACGGCTGCGTCAGACTGTCGGTAATGGACGCCAAATGGATATATGACAACTGCAAGGCAGGAACCAAGGTTACAATATACAGAAGCAGCAAGCCGGGACCTTTAGGCAAGCCTGAGGGCATCAAGGTATCCACAGACCGCAAGGAATACTGGGATCCTACAGACCCTAACCCTAACAACCCGTACTATATAATTAAAAAACCTGTAATAACCGTAAGAAGCAAGAAACAGCTTACAGTTGAAGTGGGCAGCAAATACAGTCTCAAAAAATATGTGACTGCCAAGGACCCTAATACATATATGGATCTGACGGACTTAATCAAGGTAAACAAGGTTACCAGATATTCAAAGACAAGCGGTAAATATGTAAAGGTTAGCGGATTTTCAACAAAATCAGAGGGCACCTACAAGGTACAGTATAAGGTAAAGGACAAATACAGCGGCACGACCTACAAGACAATTAAAATCAAGGTTGTAGACAGCAGCAGGGCTGTTATCTCGGGAGCAGAGGACAAAACTGTTGCGGCAGGTGAGACGGATGCTGTTAAGAACGTTACCGCAAAGCAGGCAGGTACAGACATAACTGCGGCAATCAGAGTGTACATAAAGGCGCCTGAAAGCACAGAATACACAGAGCTTACATATGAACAGGCCAAAGCATATGTGTTTGAACAGGCGGGAGAATACAGTATCAGATATGCTGTTTCCTCTACAGTCGAACCATATAAGGAGACTGTCAGAGAAATTAAAATTACCGCTGCTCTGGGATAGACAAAAGGATTTAAACAATAGAGGGAAGTCATCAAACAGGGCTTCCCTTTACAGTGCTTAAATATATTGTATACTTATCAATTTCTCATTGAATTATGGGTAGAAATGCACTAAAATTTCTTAACAAATGATGTTTAAAATCAAATAAATATATATGAATTAAAAGGAGGCTCACAAATGAAAGAATTCAAGATTTCACATTTAATTAAATCAGAGGATCTTAACCACCACGGTACACTGTTTGCAGGCAGAACCGCAGAGTGGCTTGTAGAGGCAGGATTTGTTACAGCCGCTGCAGAGCACGGCAGACCTCAGGATATTCTGTGTGTCAACGTTCACGGCTTCACATTCAAAAAACCGGTACAGAAAGGTGATATTCTGACTATATACGGACGTATAGTAAAGGCCGGAACAACAAGCATGATGGTACATGTTAAAGCCTGCTGTGAAATAGATGAGGGACAGAATGTTGAAGGCTTCATTACTTTCGTATGCGTAGAGCCTGACACCAAGAAAAAAAGAGCGCACGGCATAGTGCTTGACGAACCTGAAAACGAAGAAGAAAGACTTCTCAGAGAGCGTGCGCTTAATGTGGTATAGCCTTAGGGCAATCGCAAAGTCGTAATAGATGAGGAATACCAACAAAGGGCATATAAGTCCATAACGCAGTTAAGGTATACAAAACCATCCTGTGTCCAGAT
>ERZ857745.1614-NODE-1614-length-27306-cov-6.921067_pt1 | contig 27306 bp, 18 predicted proteins | sample MGYA00519699_ERZ857745 | MGnify/ENA primary metagenome ERZ857745 (study PRJEB31778, sample SAMEA3449357) | human gut metagenome | biome: human gut; feature: human-associated habitat; material: faeces | place: United Kingdom | collected 2010/2012 ...
TTATTCATGGACAGCAACTGTTGAGCCAGGTCAGACATGGTCAAGATATGTCCTTATAGGTACCGGTTCTGCGGAGCAGATGAACGTAGGAACTCCAACTATTCCGCAGCCGGAGGAAATCGTACCGGATCCTGAAATCACATTGAATACAAGTGAACTGTATCTTACGGAAGGAGACAGCCTGCCTGCCGACTGGAACAGCTATATCGCTTCATCTAAGGGAACTGTGACCGTCACAGGCAAGCCGGCTAGTACCAATACTCTGGGAACATATACAGTCAGCTATAAGGCGGTAAACAGCAAGGGGACTGCGAGCGCGGATCTGAAGCTACATGTCATCCCGAAGCCTGCAGCGCTTTCACAGACAACGAGCACAGCATCAGTGACGAACAGCTTTACCCTTACTGCGACTATGCTGCAGACCGGCGGAGTGAACTGGACAGAAACGGGATTTGTTTACGGCGCGCTGCAGAATCCTACGATGACACTAAACGACGGCAGCGTGAAAACAGCATCTGCAGTGAATATGAAAAACGGTTCGATTAAAGCTGTTGCGACCGGGTTGACCGAGGGGATTACCTATTATGCCCGCGCATATGCCAAGGCTTCAGACGGCACAATTATTTATGGCGCCCAGAGCGCAGGCTTTGGTTTGAATGCACCTAATTATGGTACTTTTCAGGTGACTAACAGCGGCAGAAATACATTTACTATTTCGCGTACCGGAGGTACAGACGGGGCGCAGACTGTATATTACCGTACAGTTAACGGCTCTGCAGTGGGAGGAACTCATTTTACACATAAGGCAGACAGTGTGACCTTTGCCAAAGGAGTGAGAAGCAAAAACGTAACTGTGACGGAGAAGACTGCAAACACCGCCTATTACACCAATGATATTACAGCCTATACCAATGCGGATCGTACTTATCAGCTGGAGATTTATCGTGTGGAGGGCGGCGCAACAATCGATGGTAATAAGGCTAAGGCTACCCGGACAATGACGAAGAGCAGTAGCTATACGATTAGCAGGAATGTGTACAAAGAACAGGCAAGAAGCGTGACCATTACAGATAACAACAAGTGGGTTGCCGATCACTCTGGTACTGGGAACTGGAAGATATATTTCAAAAATGACAGAAAAAAGAATACCGATCAGCTAAATTTCAATGTGCAGAGGTCGCTTGATGCAAGTGACTTGTCAATAGCATACCTGAAAAAGACGGCAAAGAATCTCTTGTACAGAGCAGACTTTACGTACAGAGAAGATGAAGACGGATATCAGCTTGTATGGATGGGGCCTGAGGCACCTGGATACGGACCGCTTGAAATCGGTAGTAAAAAGTGTATTGATATGAATACTTCACTGGGATGTGCTTATTTTACTGCAACCTGGGAAACAAATGATAACAAAACTGCCGCGATATCTCTTCCGGCTATGAGCGGATCTGAAATTAAGGCTGTTAACGACTTTATAAATAGATATATAGCTGAGATTAATGGTAAGAAATATGTAGAGTTCGGTATTGATGATACAGTCCACGTCTGGTTTTCATCAGCCGGAGCCGACAAGGATATCTGGCACATGGAATCTTATACGGACTATATAAAGGTATATGATGTGAATGAGCCTCAGCTTATTGCCATTGCACCTATGGCGGGAGGCAAATATCTTCAAGGAGACAGTGTGACTGTTTCACTGATTTTTGATGAAATTGTGGACAGCACCAACAGCAGTTTGAGCAGCAGCTCTACAATTACCACAAACTGGGGAACTTTCAAATATGCCGGCGGCGTAGACACCAATGTGCTGTATTTTACAGGTACAGTTCCCACAAATGCAGGTAGTCCGATTAAATTGAGTAAACTGGACTGTGCTTCACAGATTAAGGATATGTCCGATGACACTGGCAAAGTTTCCGGATTCATCACCGAAAAAAGTGCTAGTGTTACAGTAGGCACAGTCGCTGCTCCTACCGTAAGCATCGGAACTATAACCAATGCCAGCGGCATACTTACAGGCAAGATTACAGCGACCAAAGCTAAGAAACTGGAGTATGTATGGACTGACAGCAAAACTGTTCCTGCTTCAGGCTGGAGAATGCTGAGCAATACGACGAGTGCTACTGTTACTACTAGACAGACAAGTGGCACATGGTATCTCCATGCAAGAGCCACTAATTCTGACGGACGGACAGCAACGGCGTATAAGAGTGTGACAATACCGGCAACAGGGAGCAATACATATGCTGCGCCGGATCTGACGGTAAATGCGAATAACAGCAGCTGGGCGAAAACCCGCAATATTACTGTAACACGCTCACCGGCCAACGCCACAGTAAAAGTAAAAACTCCTGAAGGAGATAGTGAAACTGTTACAGGCAGCAGCTATACAGCTGAAACTAACGGAGTATATACCTTCACACTGACATGCAATAATGGGGAGACAGTTACCCGTCAGGCGGTAGTCAGCAGACTGGATAATGATGCTCCGACTATTGCGATTAACGATTTAACGAATCTCACTCATGCAGATCAGGTGACACTGACATTCTCTGTAACCGACGGCGGTTCCGGAGTGAAGACTGTCACAGCAAAATGGAATGACAGGGATGCAGCTCTGACAAATAACGGTGACGGTACATATACTACAACCTGCCCGGATACAACAGGAAGCTGGAAACTTACCGTTACGGCTGCGGATAAGGCAGGAAACAGCTCGAAGAAGGTGTCTGCGACATATACTGTTAATTTGGACAAGCCTGTTCTGGCAGTGACAAAGACCGGCTCAACCAAGCAGGGCATAAACTATAACTATTCCGTTGATGACAAAGGCAATGAGGATGTTATAGTATACCTTCCTGACGGAACACAGACCAAGGAACTTAAAGGCAGCTTTACTCTTACAGAAACAGGCCCCCATATTATAGCTGTTACTGACAAGACAGGACACTTTGTGTCAAAGGAAATTACAGTAACAGAAACTGTAGATGGTGTGGCTCCTGAAGTGAGGCTGTATGCGGATGATTCTGTGGCATCAGATAAATTGACTGTTGAGGTGATGGTATACGAGGAGAGAGGTATGCCGACAGTTAAACAGGGAAGCTCTGCTGTGACTGTGACTGCAGACAGTGAAGAAATAGGGAACTATACCGGTTCATTTACTGTGACAGAGGGTGGAGTATATACCGTAACTGCTACAGATGAAGCAGGAAATACTGATAATGGCTCAATTACTGTTTATGCGCTGATTAACGGTGATAATACTACACTGAAGCTCCCTGAGGCAGATGGAACATACGGTGCTCTGCCAACGCCTGATGAAAGGACAGGATATACCTTTGACGGCTGGTATACTGCGGAGACAGGAGGAACAAAGGCAGACAGCAGCATGGAAGTAACAGCATATAAACTCTATGCACGCTGGATTCCTGTCACATACGAAGTCACGCTGATTGGTGACAGAGACAGCGGTACGGACCTGACTTATTATACCTTTGGTAAAGGCACAGCGCTGCCTGATGACTGGACAAAGCAGTGCGCTAAATTTGACGGCTGGTATACTGCAGCGACAGGCGGATCTAGAATATATAATATTGGAGCAGATGAGTCCGGTAACAAGACCTATTATGCGCGCTGGAAAGTTGAACATAGATGGAATGATGCAACCTGCACAGCTCCTAAGACATGCTCTGTATGTAAGATCACTGAGGGCAGTGCGTTAGGACATAAATATGAAACAGCATGGAGCAAGGATGCGGATAAACACTGGCATAAATGCTCAGTCTGCGGTGATAAAACAAACGAGGAGACACATTCGTGGGATAAGGGAACGGTGACAATACAACCCGGATGCACAACTGCGGGAACAAAGACATTCGGCTGCATTTGCGGAGCAACAAAAACAGAAAATATTGATGCAGCAGGACATACCGCAGGAGCAGCAGTAAGAGAAAATGAAGTCGCTGCAACCTGTACTACAGATGGCAGTTATGACGAAGTAGTGTACTGTGCTGATTGCAGGAAAGAGCTTAGCAGAGAAAAGAAAACTGTTGATGCTTTGGGACATGACTGTGTACACCACAATGCAAAGGCAGCAACCTGTACAGAAAAAGGTTGGGAGGCCTATGACACATGCTCACGCTGTGATTATACGACTTACAAAGAAACCCCTGCAAAAGGACACAGCAAGGGAGATGCAAAAAAGGAAAAGGAAGTTGCTGCAACCTGTACTTCAGCCGGCAGGTATGACGAGGTTATATATTGTACTGTCTGCAAAGCTGAAATCAGCAGAGAGAGCAAAACCACTCCGGCTGCAGGACACAGTTTTGGTGCATGGACAGTTGTAAAAGAGGCAACCTGTACTGCAGAGGGACATGAAACAAGAGTATGCAGTGTTTGCAGCGCCAAAGAGGATAAAGACATAGGTAAGCTTTCTCATGAAGAATCAGACTGGATTACGGATGAGAATAATCACTGGAAAATATGTACTGTATGTAATGCAGTTATTGAAGATGAAACTGCACATACCTTTGGCAATTGGGTAATAGATGAAAATGCTACCGAAGCCACAGAGGGAAGCAGACATCGGGAATGTATTATATGCGGACATATAAACAGAGAAACAATACCTGAACTCGGTCATACACACAGCTTTGACAGAGAAGTGACAGAAGATAAGTATCTGAAATCCGAAGCAACATGTACAATGCCGGCAGTCTACTATAAATCATGTAACTGCGGTGAAAAAGGTACAGAAACCTTTGAATACGGAACAGTAAATCCTGACAACCATACAGGAGGTACAGAAATCAGAAATGCTTCTGAAGCAAATCATGTGCTTCAGACCAAAGGCTATACCGGAGATACCTATTGCAGAGGCTGCAATACAAAGCTCAGTTCCGGTACAGAAATTCTGCCCGGAAATCATATTCCGGAGTCTGTATGGAAAATAAATGAAAACAATCACTGGAAAGAATGCTCCGTATCCGGATGCGGTATAATTATTGAAAATACAAGCGGAGCCCATGTCTATGACGGAGACGGGGATGCTGACTGTAATGTTTGCGGATATAACCGTGATATTGCTCCGGCACATACACATAACTGGGCAGCTGAATGGTCACATGATACAGATTATCACTGGCATGAATGTCTAAGCAGCGGATGTGATGTGACAGAGAACAGTTTCAAAAACGGTTACGCTCCACATATCGGGGCTGCAGCAGTCAGAGAGAACGAGACTGCAGCAACCTGTACTACAGCCGGCAGGTATGACGAGGTTATATATTGTACTGTCTGCAAAGCTGAAATCAGCAGGAGAAAGAATATCACCAAAGCTTTAGACCATGAATGGGGAAACTGGGTTGTAACAAAACAGGCAACCTCATCAGAAGACGGTGAGGAACAGCGCGTATGCAAGAGAAGCAACTGCTCTCATGTAGAAACAAAAATTATTCCTGCGCTTACACATACACACCAGTATAGCGAGGTTGTTAAGGACGAGTATATAAAAACTGTGGCAACCTGTACTGAACCGGCAGTATACTATACATCATGTGAATGTGGTAAACGAGGTGCAGACACCTTTACAAGCGGAGATGTGCTCGGGCACGATTTTACTATAATGCAGCATGATGAAAATCAGCACTGGAAAAAATGCTCACGCTGTGATGTGACAGATACAAAGTCAAATCATGTTTATGACAACGAACAGGATAACATCTGTAATGTCTGCGGATATAACCGGGATATTGCTCCGGCCCATACACATAACTGGGCAGATACATGGTCACATAATACAGCTTATCACTGGCATGAATGTCTAAACAGCGGATGCGATGTGACAGAGAACAGTCTCAAAGACGGTTACGCTGAACATGTTCCGGGAGATCCAGCAACCGAAACCAAACCGCAGATCTGCACAGAATGCGGATATATAATTCAGGTGGCGCAGGGACATACCCATACCTTGATTAAGGTAGACGGCACTCCTGCAACCTGCACTGAAGAAGGAGTGAAAGATTACTGGAAGTGCTCAGAATGCGGCAAACTGTTTGAAAATGAACAGGGAACTGCAGAAATCACAGACACCGGTATACCTGCAAAAGGTCACAGCTACAGTTCCGTATGGAGCAGTGATACGGCCTGCCACTGGCATCAGTGCATTGCCTGCATAGCTGAGACTGATAAAGCAGCCCATATTTGGGGAACCGGCGTTATAACTACTCCTCCTACCACAACAGAAGAAGGGATTAAGACATACACCTGCGAAGTATGCGGGACCGCAAAAACAGAATCTGTACCTAAACGGCATTCGGGTGGCGGCGTTACTCCGCCTAAGAAAGATACTATCACTGTAGATTTAACGGGAGATAAAACCTCTGTCAAGATTACTGCGGAGATTTCAGGAGATACTGCTTCTATAGCTGAAATAGGCAGGAACGATATTGACAAGGCAGGCGCAGGCGTTGATATCACAATAGACTTGACAGTACTGCCAAATGAGATCGCAGAAGTAACAGTGACTAAGAACAGTCTTGAGAATATATATGACTCCGAGACTGATAATGTAAGCATCAAACTTACTGAAACCACTGTGAATATGGACAGAGCGACTCTTAAAAATATCATAGAGCAGATGAACGGTTCAGATCTGAAACTGGTGGTTGATAAACATCAGGATGCTTTAGAATCCATGAACAAGGCGCAGAAAGATACTCTTAAGGGGATGAAGAATCCTAAGCTTATAGATGCATACTTCATATCGGGAGGCATAAGGATAACTGACTTTAAAGGAGGCAGTGTTGAAATCAAAGTGCCTTATTCTGACAAAAAAAGAGTAAGAGCATGGTATATTGACGATAACGGTAAAAAAGAAAAGGTACCTGTAAAATATGACGGCAAAACAGCAGTGCTTACGATAAGCCACTTCAGCCATTATGTGATTGAAGAAGACAGCAGTAATAATGTCAAACCTGCACATGTCAAAAAAACCTCGGACAAGGTGATTTATGTCAGGTCGATTAAATACTCAAAGAAAACCGGAACAAAAATAACCTTTAACAAGGTATCCGGTGCAGACGGATATTATGTATATGGTAACAGATGCAACACAGATAAGGTATATAAATTCAAGAAGCTTGCAACTCTTAAGGGCAATGACAATACAGTATTTGTTCATAAGAAAACTGCAAAGAACACCTTCTATAAATACTATATCAAGGCATACAGGCTGGTTGACGGCAGGAGAGTAACTGTAAGCAGATCTGAGGAGATACATTTTGTAACTGATGTCAAAGGATACAAATATGGTAATCCGACCAAGGTTGCTTTATCATCAAAGAAATGTACCTTGAATAAAGGGAAGACCTTTAATCTTAAAAACAGGGTTAAGGTATATTCATCCAAAAAGGTGCTGCTTCATACAGACAAAGTGAGATATGTGTCCTCTGACAGCAGGGTTGCAAAAGTAAACAGCAAAGGCAGAATTACTGCTGAAAAGGCAGGAAGCTGCAATATATATGCTATAGCCCAGAACGGCAGGGCAGCTAAGATTACCGTTACTGTTAAATAAAAGGGACGGGCAGTTTCCTTAGTTATATGAGGGAAATGTACGAAAATTATGAAGTGTTTTTGAACTGGAAAATGCTTGCTATGGTATATGGGAAAGAAGTATAATAAAAGGAATAGAGGACATGATGACAGCGTAACAGTTAAAGGAAGGAAGAAAAATTATGAAGACGAGTCTGATGCAAAAGGGAAAAACGGGAGTTAAGAAATCTTTGATTATAACTCTCATTATGGTGATGATAATTACCATGATTCCCGCAAACACATTTGCCTATACAGGTTATCCTTGTGAAACTGATAAAGCAAGTGCAGAATTATATCCGTTTCCTGTAGAAATGAAAGTTTTCTCACAGTACCTTTACGGCAGTGAGAATAATTTGGCCGGCAAGGTTAAAAGTAACTACTTTAAAAATGTACCAAGAGAATGGTATGCGCGTGAATTGCCAAAGAGCTTGGATTACTATAATATAGGGATAGCTACAGTCAATAAAAGAAACAGAGGTTCCAGAAGTGCGGCTCCGGTATATTTCGAGCCTACATCATCTCCGTCTAAGAACTGGCATGATTTACGAATCCAGGAATTAAGCAAGACCAAATACTCTTATCAGGGACCAAACAATCCGTCTAACCAGAACATAGCCTTCTATGTTGCGGAGGGTACTGAGTTTAAACTTTTAGGATATAACAAAGAATGGGCTGCAGTCTGGGATGTCGGAGGAATCGATCAGGGCCGGGGTTTAAGCACAACCTGTGGAGGAATCGGAAGAGAGCAATACGGCAGCTGGAAGCCGGCCATTTACTTCATTAAGCTTAAGGATATTTATGTAAGAGATATCCGCAGTCTTGACAGAAACGTTCCTCAGGTTACTGCATCCGGTACAGCAACCTGCAACCTCTACGTAAAGACAACTCCTATAGCCGACAACTATGTGTCAGGAGGAATGATCAAGACAAATCAGCTGGTTCAGGTCACTAATCCTACGCCGATAAACGGAAATTATCAGGTTTACTATCGGGATGGTCTGTATTACGTTAACACAAAGTGGATAAATCTTAAGCGTTCAGATGAGAGCAAACCATCCATCCAGTATAATGCAGTAGTAAAAACCGGCGATTCTGTAGAAATCAAGAGTGAACCTGATTCTTCGGCCACTGCCGTTGCCTCGGCAAAGAATGGATTTAAAATTCAGGTTGTAAAGAAAAATGCAGGAAATGGTTTCTCCGAAGTATGGTTTAACTCTAAGAAATGCTATATCCAGACAAAGGACTTAAGTGAATTTTCCAACAGCTGTTCATATGCAGCTGTAAAGAAGCTGGGCAAAGGGAAGGGCACAATGGTTCTTAACGGACCATGGTCTTCATACGGTGGTATGGCATATAGCCCTGAGGGAATTAAGATTCTGAAAAAATATAAAATGGATGAAGGTGCGGCTTACAGGAAGCTTAAGGCTGTTAACGGCATGATTCCGATGACAGATGGGGACATTTCCATAGTTTACGGAGTAAGTAAGTTTGTTTACAGGCCGGAGCCTCATTATAAAGAATCAGCGATGATATATAAAGTTCTGTATGACGGCAAGGTTTGCTACATACCTATTAAGAATACTGAACATCACAAATATAACTATTACAAAACAGGCAAGGGCAAGATAAAAACGAAGTCTGAGACAAAGTGGCTCACGACATATGCTACATCCAAAGCCAGATCAGATAAAGAGCTGGAGGCATATAAGATAAACAAGCAGTACTACTTCAAAATCGATGACGTTGCAAAGCTTATGTCAGTAACGAATAAATCATTTGATGTCAAGTTTGAAGACAATGCTATAGTAGTTAACAGTATGAGCCGTTACAGCGGAACTGCGCCTCTAAAGAAAGGCGACGGCAAAACCCGCTATGCAGAGCGTTCAACTATGAGCATTATATGGGACGGACAGGTTGTAGGGCTTACATGTTATAAAATTAACGGCAAGTATTATGTGAACATGGATGAAATCGCATACATGACCGATTCAGAAATAGGGGAGGGTTCCTTAGGCGGACCTTATGTTACAACAACAATGCCAAACGAAGTGGAGGCTTATGGCTGATTTCATATAAACAGCAAACGGGAGCTCATCGGTGCAGGATGTATCGGTGAGCTGTCTGTTTCCCTTAAAACACCCGGTCAGTGATGAGAGAGCCAATGATTGGAAAATGAAATATAATACTAAAATAGATCTTTAGATTCATGTAAACGGCAGAAAAAAAGATATATAATATTAAAAAAGCAGTAAATCATCATTGTACTGAGCGAAAGGAGAATTTATGAACAAAAAGCATTTTAAGAGAGTTGTTATGGTGATATTTGTACTGGTGCTTGCATTTTCATTTGCAGGCTGCGGAGATAAAATCAATCCGAATAATTATGTGACTGTAGAAAAATACGAAGAATTAAGAGCGGCAGACTGGGGAGACATGAGCTTTAAGGAAATGGAAAAATTCCTTGATGTTCAGGGTATTGTTGACGAGGAAGGCACAGCAGACTGGGGAGAAGGCTACACTGTAGTTGATTTTCCGGGACCTGATACAGATTCATATCTGCATGTACTGTTCGGAACTGATGATGACGGTAAAGAATCCGCCTCAAGCATGAGCCCTACAGGGAAATTAGCAGAAAATTAATACCTTATGACCTGCCGTACTGCTTTACCGGCAGGTCAGATGTTTTTTGGCATCAATACAATGCTATGACATTAATGCGCGCCGGGACAGCCTCTGCAGGCGTGCTTTTTCTTTGCCGGCAGCCATAGATGACAAAATAAAGGGATCGAGGGAAGTTTGTTTAAGGGATTCTTTCCCGAATAGGGAAAAGTAATAAACTTTTTTTGACAATGTGGCAAAAGTGCGGTAAAATAGTGGCATGAAATAATTAAATAAGCAGAGGTGCAGATGGAAGAAATCTTTAATTTTAAAAAGGGCCCGAAGAAACCGGAGGAGTTACGGTTACGGCTCCGACGTAAGAGGGCATGCCTGATTATCTTAATTGCCGTAATAGCGGCGGGCATTGTAACTTTAGACTGTTTTGCGGCAATCCCGAAAACCGTAACAGTATATACAGATGACTCTAAGGAGATAAAGAGCAGCAGCTATAAAACCTGCGCAATGACAGCGGGACAGTTTTTTGAAGCAAATAATATTGAATATGACAGATATGACGAAGTGAGCTGTGAAGAAGATGACAGAATAACAGATAATATGACAGTAAAAATCACACTTGCGGTTGATATTAGAATTACTTCTGATGATAAGACAGTAATATGCCATACAAGCGGCAGAACCGTAGGTGATGTAATCAGGGACAGCAAAATCAATCTCGGCAAAAATGATATTACAATTCCTAAGCTGAGTGAAACGGTAAGTGAAGGCGATGAAATTGTAATCAAAAGAGTTAAAATTGCAACAGAAAAATCAAAAGAAAAACTTTCTTATGATACTCTTTCCAAACCCGGCTATGCAGTGCCTATCGGAAGAACCCGCACAGTACAGAAAGGGCGAAGCGGCATAAGAGAAACAACCTTCAAAGTGACATATGTTGATGGCAAAGAGTATTCAAGAGAGAAAATAAAGACAGAAACAACAAGAACACCAAAAGACAAAATAGTGGAATACGGACTTGCAATAGATATGTCAGTTCCCGAAAACCTGAACTACAGCAGAGTCTACAGGGGCTGCAGAGCAGTATCATACAACTACAGCGAAACAAGATATACGGCCTCAGGGCGCAAATGTGAATATGGTATAGCGGCAGTTGATACGAATATTTTTCCTTTCGGAACAAAACTTTATATCACCGGATACGGCTATGCCGTTGCGGCAGACAGAGGCACTGCAATATCAGGGACAACGGTCGATTTGTATTTCGACCATCGTATTCAGTGTATGACATGGGGAGCGCAGAGCGTTGATATTTATGTGCTCAAATAGGAGAGACATATGAGAGAATACAGTTTGAGAGAGCACAAGCAGATTATAGATGCGTATGCAGCGCTGGGTTATGACCTCGATACAATCGCAATATCAAAAGGTTTTTATCAGCCTGATGCGGCAGAGATACTCAGAGGATACGGCTTTAAACTGGGCAGCCGGTGGGGAGATGATGCTGACGATATCGGCAGATTCAAAAAAGTGCCGCAGACGGTTGTAAACGAATATGTAGAGAAATATTATCCGGGAAATCCCGCAGTGACTATGGCAGAGTACCTTGAAACACAGCGGCCCGGCTGGCAGTGTGCAAAAGAAACGCATCACAGCCTTTTTTCAAGAAAACTTAAAGAAGAAGAACAGCAGGCTGCAGGAAGTACGCAGCAGACAGAGAAACCGAGGAAAAAAAGAAAATGGAAAAGCCTGTATTAAAAAATATGACAATAGATGAGATGAAAGACTTCATGGCAGGAATAGGCGAAAAACCTTTCAGAGGGCGACAGGTTTTTGAGTGGATATATAAAGGAGCAGGCAGCTTTGAAGATATGCGGAATCTGCCGAAAACTCTGAGGGAAAAACTGGCGCAGACAACAGTATTTGAAAATATACGCATTGTCGAAGTACAGGAGTCAAAAACAGACGGCACCAGAAAATATCTGTTTGAAATGCCTGACGGAGAAAAAATAGAGTCTGTATTTATGAAGTACAGATACGGCAATTCTATATGCATATCCTCTCAGGCAGGCTGCGCCATGGGATGCAGGTTCTGTGCATCGGCAATAGGAGGCCTCAGGAGAAACCTTGAAAGTTGGGAAATGGCGGCGCAGCTTCTGGCAGTCGAAAAAGATACGGGAGAGCGAATAGGCCATATAGTTATAATGGGGACGGGAGAGCCGTTTCATAATTACGAAAATGCTGCAAGGTTTTTAAAACTTGTAAATTCACCTGAAGGTCTTAACATTTCAATGAGAAACATTACAGTTTCTACCTGCGGGCTTACAGACGGAATAAAAAAATTTGCAAAGGATTTTCCTCAGGCGACGCTTGCAATATCACTTCATGCTCCTTCCGATGAGATCAGAAGTGAAATGATGCCGGTAAACAACAGATATCCTGTTAAAGAAGTTATAGCGGCGGCAGGTGAATATGCGCAGGAAACAGGGCGCAGAGTCACATTTGAGTATGCGCTTGTAAAGGGCGTTAACGACAGTATGGAGCATGCCGATGTGCTGGCAGGTCTGCTTAAGGGAATATTATGCCATGTAAATCTGATACCTTTAAATGAGGTGAAAGAAACCGGACTTGCGGGAGCAGACAGAAAGCACGCTGAAAGCTTCAGAACAAGACTTGAGCAGCGGGGGATACCGGCTACCGTAAGACGCGAGCTGGGAAGCGATATAGATGCTGCCTGCGGACAGCTTAGGAACAAGAAATAGCGGGAATAAGGAAGCACAAAAGCGTGCTTCTTTTAATTTGCGCACAAAAGACAGAAAATTTATCGAATTTAGAAAAAAGGCACAAAGGGGCTATTGCGAAAAGAACCTTAAAAAGCTAGAATTACAGCAACATAAATATAATTATATTTTTTATTAGGAGGAAATGGTATGGAAAAAAGAAAACACAGATTTCTAGGCCGTATAACTTCCGTGCTGCTGGCTTTTACAGTAGTATTTGGAATGTGCGGCATGGTTTTTCCTGAAGAGGCAAGTGCAGCATCATCATTAAAGTCACCGCAGAATGTGATTGTCAAAGCAGGAAAAACAACAGCAAAAATTTCATGGGATAAGGCAGACAAAGCTAAAGGCTATGAGGTTTATGCGAAAGCTCCAGATGGTAAATATAAAAAGGTTAAAACACTTAAAAAGGGAAGCAGCGTAAGCTTTACGCATAAAGAACTTAAAAAGAATAAAACCTATACATATAAGGTGAGGAGCATAGCAGGTAAGGATAAAAGTTCTTTTTCGTCAGTTGTTTCAATGAGAACCACTAACAGTAAGCTTAAGAATGTTAAATCATTAAAGCTTAGTGATAAAACGGTAGAATTACGTACTAAAGGTACAGAAACACTGAAGGCAGAACTGACTCCTTCAAAGAACCTTGTATCCAAGAAGGTGAAATGGACAACATCAGATAAAAAAGTCGCAACTGTTTCATCAGCAGGTAAAATCACTGCAGTGAGAGAAGGTAGCTGCAATATTACAGCTACAGCTCATAATGGTAAAAAAGCAGTATGCAAGGTTACTGTAAAAGCGCCTTTATCAATGACAGAAGACGTTGAAAAATATGTGGAAAAGGTTGATAAGGATTTTGCGTGGGAAGTAACAAATACTTTGTCATACGATGAAAAATACTGGGACGATTCCACAGGCTGGAGAACTGCAGGTTCAGATGCGGAGCACAGAGCAGCAGACTACCTTGCGGATACATTCAAGAAGATCGGGCTTGAAGACGTAAAAAAAGAGCCGGTTACGGTAGATAAATGGCAGTTTAACGGCGCTGAGTTCACACTTGAAAATAAAGATGCCGATGTAAATGTTAAAATTAATCCTGTATCTTACGCAAGTTCAGGTACAGACAGCAAGGGAATTACCAGTGAGGTTGTATATCTGGGACACGGATATGAAGCGGATTATGAAAAATATTACGATGAACAGGGACTTAAGGGTGATGACAGAAATATGAACGGTAAAATCGTTCTTATTGATATAAATCAGAATGCTGATTACTGGATTACACCTCATTATCATGAAGCGTACTTCCAGGGGGCTGCCGGATTGATGTCATATTCCAGCCAGTATGTTGATAAAGAAGGTAACCAGAGAGGCGACAAGTGGGATACAGCTTGTCAGATACAGGATTTATGCTCTCTTGACTATAAGCTTCCTTGTGTAAGCATCAGCAGAGCTGACGGCCTTGAAATCATAAATGGAATAGAAAAGATAAAAAAAGCAGGCAAAACATCGACATCAAAGCTTGTTGTGGATAATGAGGTTGGAAAACAGAACGGTACATCATATAACATAGTAGGAAAAATTAAAGGAACAGGCAACACAGGACAGCAGATACTTGTTGCAGGTCATTATGATAAATATTTCTACGGAACAAATGATGACTGCGCTGCGATAGGTCTTGTTGCGGCAATGGCAAAGGCTATGGTTGATTCAGAATACAAGCCTTTAAATGATATAATATTTATAGCACATGGTGCAGAAGAATGGGGAAGACAGGGAACAGAAACTGATTGGGCAGAAGGCTCATGGCAGATGATAACAAAAGTTCATCCTGAATGGCAGGGAACAACTCTTGGAATACTTAACTACGAACTTCCTGCTAAAAAGGGCACACAGGGAGGCCTTAATGGGACTTTCAGAACAACGGAAGAAAACTATGAAATCCAGAATGAATTTTTAAAAGAAAGCGGACTGACTGAAATATTGGGAGCAACAGCAGATATGGCACAGAAAAACGGCTCACAGCCAATGAGTGATGCTATTTGCTATCAGTATAAAGGAGTTCCTTGTTATGAAATTAATGCTCAGTACGGCACAGAAGGAAATGAACTGAGTACATATCATACCAAGTATGATGATAAAGAAGAGTACAGCGCAGAGGCTATGGATTATGCTCTCAAATTTTCAGGAGCAGTTGCTATGTATGTAGACAATTCTCCGGCAGTTGTTTTTGATTATACTTTAAGGTGCGAAGAACTTGAAAAAGCAATTGAAGGCAATGAATCCCTGTATAAAGAAGCAGGTATTGATGCCGAAGCGTATAAATCAGGTGTAAAGGCTCTTAGAGAAGCAGGAAAAGCGTATACTGCAAAGGCAAAACAGATAAATGCATCATATGAAAAGGCAGTTGCAGCAGGCGAGGACACTGCAGCAATTATAAAAGAGGCTGTAGAACTTAATAAACAGGGTCTTGCAGCGTATCGCTACCTGCAGGATAATTTCCTCGGCATGAGTGGAGACGGCAATGTATATGTATTCCATAAGATTGCTCAGGATAACATAAATACTATAGATACTGTAGTAAACGCCCTTAAAGCCGGTGATGCCAAAACTGCTTTCGGAAATGCATGGAAAATAAACGGTGGTGTAGAATACGGTGCGTACAGCTTCAGCAACAAGGTTTCAGAAGAAGCTCTGAAGACAGTTTTCTGTGAATATCTGACTGACAATCGTTCATATGGAAAGAAGGTAGCCAGAGCAGATACATATGAGGCAACACATGCACTGCTTGCAGGAGCAAACAGCGAAGGCTTCAAAGATGAAATTGCCGTATATGAAAAGGCAAGAACAAAACTTATTCCGGAATTAAAGACTTACATGAATAATGAAATTGACGGAATGAAAAAACTTGCAGAAATGCTTTCTGTGAAATAATGCTTTAAAAAGATTTGATCAAATAAGTAATAAGCATATCAGATATAAACAACGGAGCTTTAATTCCGTTGTTTATATTTTATTGATGTTATATAATTAAAACAATAATTCATTAAAAAATTACAGGGGTGACAGATATGACTTTCCATGGGGCAATGGGACTTGTATACATAGGAGCAATTATCATAGCGGCTTTTTCTTTTACAATAATTGTAACAATGAAGAGTCGTAAGATAATTAATCTTGAGAATGAAAACTTTTATCTGCTGATTGTTGCTACTTGCCTTTTATTAATAAATATTCTCTATTTTTTAATTGATTATTACAGCATAATAATTAATTATTACAGAAGTGGAGGAGTAATAAGGGTTTTAGATATATGGCTTGCTATTTCTATGCAATTTGCATGGTTTATGCTTTTAAAAGAAATACTTTTTAAGGACATGGCAAGGCGGTTATGGTTTTTTATAAAATGCGGATATATTATACTTCTTGTGGTGACCTTTATTAATTACGGATTTATTATGGAGGAAGGGTATTTTGTTGAGGATAAAACATTGAAAACATTATCAGTCATACTGGAACTGACGGTTTCAGGGCCTTTATTTTCAATTAATCTAATTCTTGCAGTATTAATCATAAAAAAAATTTACCGGGAAAAGGCAGAGACTGCTGTTAAAAAATTTACACTTATAGCTACGATTGTAATAGCTATAGATGGTATGCAAAACACAAAGGCAAGTATAAATCTGGTGCTTGGAAATATCGGGTTGCATGAAGATTACGGAAATGGAATAAATGTAACCGCAATAGCCAGATTAATATTTGGAATCTGTTTGTTATGGTATGTTGTTAAGCATTGTTTCCTTGAGCAGTATCAGAGATCTCCTGAAACCGCTATAGCTGGAAAAAAGCTTCTTAATGAAGAGGCACGGCTTCAGAATATGGCGGGAGAAGCGGGGCTTACAGAGCGTGAAACAGTTATAATGAAACTGCTTTATGCAGGCTCTACATATCAGGATATTGCGGATTTTCTGTATATTTCAAAGAATACAGTCAAGCATCATATCACAAGCATATACAAAAAGCTTGATGTTGCATCCAAGATGGATCTGATAAATACTGTAAGAATGATGGATAAGCACATATTAAAAGATGTGAAGAAGATTGAATGATTTAAACCAAAGGCTACCACATTAATGACTTATTAATGTGGCAGTCTGTTTAGCATTAATTCGATAAAACCGCTTACTCGTATCTTGAGGCGCGGCCTGTGTTGCCTCTGCCCTCCTCCATCATTCCGAAGATTTCCATAAAAAATGTCTTAATCTTTAAATTATATTTGACGGAAACACTGTCAAGCGCATCGCTTACTATATCGCTCATATCCTGAGAGTCGGCGGCAGCCCGGGCATTGATTACAAGTGAAAGCGCGCTGTATTTTTTATCAAGCTTTCTGGAATATTCAACGTCATAGTCTACACCGATAAGACTTGCCTTGAAGAAATCTGTCATATTCTCCGCATCGTCAGCCGCAAACATTTTGAGGTGAGGCACATTGCTTTTTTTGAGATAAGACCTTTTCGTATTTTCTCAAATATATCGGAAATCATATCGTTGAAATCAATGCTTTTGTTCTCTCTCTGTTCCATGAAAATTCTTGTATTGAACCAGCTCAGTCTGCTTTCGGCAGCGACAAATGTATCCGAACCGTAGCCTATTTCCTTGTGAACCGCTGCAGCCTTGCTGCTGAGAATATAGTCAACGACATTATCAACTCCGGTACCTTTGAGCGCAGATATCGCCATAACAGGCACTGCAGGATAGTTTTCCTGTATGAAGCCGATAATATTATCTGCTTCGGCATCGCTTATAGTATCGATTTTGTTTAAAACTATAATATCCGCTTCTGCCATCTGTGCGTCAAGCAGGAATTTCATTTCTTCCGGCAGATTTATATCCTCGCCCTGCGACATAATCATTTTTATCCTTTCGGGATCCACAATACACATAAACGGCATAAGTGTGAACTGTCCCTTTTCCTTGTCGTCAAGCTCCAGATATACGTGGTCAAGAGCGCCTATTCCGCAGCCTGGGATATCCGAAAAAATAATGTCAGCTCCCGCAGCCTCAAGCTGATGCAGCTTGTCTACGAGGTTTTCGTGCTGATAGCATATGCAGTTGCCCGAAATCGGCAGGGTGGTAATGCCTGTAGTTGCGGTAAACTCCGCATCAACTATATTGCCTGCCCAAGGTCGTTGGCAAGTATGGCTGCGCTGCCAAGCCCTCTGGAATTGATGCTGTCTGCAAAGGCTATCATGGAAGTGGTCTTGCCTGAGCCCAAAAATCCGCTGGTTACCATATATTTTGTAGTCATAATATATTACTCCTGAAAATTATTTTTGAGATAATTGTATAGTTCATATTGAAAAAAATCAATATGTAAAATACGCAGACAAGTTGCAAAAGTAATTTAACAAGTATGAATATGAGCAAAGTAATCTGCATATGAAAAAATATATAAAGAGAATTGTTGCGAAACTATTGAAAATTTAGAATACTTTGATATAATCATAAGACTACCTAATGTGTTAATGAAAGGAGAGAAAGAATGAACTTTAAAGCAAAGAAAAGCTGGAGAATTTTCTCTATAGCACTGGCATTTGCTTTTGTTTTTACTACTTTTGCGGCGACTTCACTTACAGCAGATGCTGCGACGGTAAAACCAAAATCACTGACAATTTCAGCAACTGCCAAGACTGTTGACATCGGAGGCAAGGTGACAGTCAAAGTTAAATCAGTCAAGCCGGCAAAGGCGAGCAAGAGCGTTAAGTGGAAATCCTCAGACAAGAAGATTGCCACTGTAACCAGCAAAGGTGTTGTAAAGGGCCTTAAAAAAGGTACCGTTAAAATCACAGCAACATCGAAGGCAGACAAAAAGGTTAAAAAAACAATAACAATCAAGGTAAAGAATATCAAGCCTACAGGCATTACTCTTGATAAAAAAGAACTGATGCTTTACGAGGAAGGCAAGACTGCTGCGCTTAAGGCAAAACTTGCGCCTGCGGGAGTATATAACAAGGGTATTAAATGGTCGGTTTCCGATGAGGAAATCATATCGGTAGACGAAAAAGGCATTGTAACACCTAAAAAGGCCGGAACTGCGGTTGTAACTGCTAAGACACTTGAGGGCGGACTTGCTGCAGAGTGCGCCGTAACAGTTGCAGAGGCAACAGATTATAAGGTTCTCAAACCTTATACACTTGTCGGATATTATGCAAAAGACAAGATAAATTATGTACCTGTAGCTTCTGATGCAAGTGTACAGATGTGGGATGCGGCAACTGACAAATTTGAATATGTGCCGTACACCAAGGCTAACATAGTAGGAAACTATGTACAGCTTATAGATCTTGACAATGATAAGAAAGCAGACGTACTGCAGGTTGTCAAAGTCAAGGACGGCATAAAGAAATGGGATTCAAAAATGCAGTGGCTTGACGGAGCCGGCGAGAAGGCAGATCCTGCCGTAAGCAATGAAATGGGCAGAAAACTATTTGAAGGAGCTGAATACAGAATCCCTATGGGACAGAGACTTCTTGAGGGCTACGGTCTTGGAGACTACAGCGGTACTACAGATTTCTCAATTCCTGCAAAACAGGACACATACTATAAGGATTATGACTTCTATAATGCCAAGTCAAGCAAAAACCTTACAATACTTCCGAACTACAAGACACAGCTTCAGACTACAGGCTGGACCTGCGTATTGTCAACGGCAATATCAGTGCTTGACTGGTACGGACAGAGAGGCGATCTCAATGAAGAGGATCTTGCAGCGCTCAGAAGCGACAAGAGAAAAAGGATGGAGGGAGCAACCTCACTTAAAGAACTTGCAAATGTATTCAATAAGTTAGAGACACTTGATCTGACATGTGCATGGACTGTCGAAAGCTCATTTGATGATCCTGAAAAAATTTATGATCCTGCATGGATTAAGGCGCATCTTGAAGCAGGCCACCCGATTATGACTATATGGAATTCATATGGTGGACATGGGCAGACAATCATAGGCTATGATGATATGGGTACAACAGTTACAAGTGATGATGTGCTGATTATGATGGATCCGTATGATACTACAGACCATAACCCTGACGGATACATTATTCAGTCATATGAAAAATGGTGCTATGGACTATCCAACTATGCAGCAGATAATATTCAGAGTGTAAGATATCTCGTTGCATATCCTAAAAATGCGGCAGACTGGAACTACAAAGTAGACAGAAGCGGAGCAGGATTTGCAGACATTAAAAGCAATACATTCAAGCATAAGACTGAAAACAAGCTTAACAGCAAACTTTTAGAGCAGACTAAGCTTGACCTTGCGAAGTATTATCCTACTAAAGAAGGTGAGGAATCAGCACTTGCAGACTGGATATATATGAACTGGGACAAGGGAGTAGGCGGACCTCTGGGAATAGAAGATACTGAATACAGCGGTAATTACAATTATTCGCCGTACTATAATTTCTATGACTACTATAATGGTGACGGACCTACAAACACACTCAAAATATTAAAGAACTACAAGACCATACAGCAGTCAACGGAATGGACCTGCGGCTGCACATCAGCGATTATGGCTATGGAATGGTTTGGCATGAACAACGGCGAAACTCCAAAGACTGATGTTTCACTCTCATACTCAAGACAGGATAAGGAAGCGGGAGCTACTTATCTCAAAGGTATGAAGCAACTGTTTGATAAGAAAGACTGGTATGTATTCAGCATTGATGATCTGACAGATCCTGACAGTGAAGAATCCTATATCAACGGTTACTGCCTGCAGGCGGGAGCTGACAGCAAGGGCCTTATACCTTACCTTATCAGTAACGGCATCCCTATGATGATAGGCTCAGATGACTGGGGCGGACACTGGCAGACTATTATAGGCTATGACGATATGGGAACTTCCGGAACTCAGGATGATGTGCTTATTCTTGCTGATTCATATGATACTACAGACCATGAACAGGACGGATATGTTGTAAAGAGTTTTGAAAGACTTGTCTTCGGTTGGAATGTTCAGTTTGAAACATGGAACGATAAATGGGGCAGCGGACAGGATTACAATAACTTTATCGTTGCATTCCCTAGAACAGCTAAATATGAAAACGTTGCAAAGGAATTAGGAGTTAAATAATCCATACGGTATCGACAGGGCTTCAGAGAGAGGCCCTGTTTTATTGTGCGACGATACTTGTTGCGGCAGCAGGAAACTGATATAATGACAGGGGATAAAAATTACAGGAGAAGATATATGATAGGGTTAGGCACAGTAATCAACACAGCGGCAATAGTGGCGGCAGGCATTCTGGGCGTTGCACTCAGGAAATTTTTCCCCGAAAAGATTCAGGACACGCTGATGAAGACAGCAGGTGTTTGCGTGCTGTTTGTAGGAATAGGCGGCACAATGGAGGAGATGCTTGTTTTTGAAGACGGCCATCTGGTAACATCGGGAAGCCTGATGATGATATTAAGCTATGCCCTCGGAGCTCTTGCAGGCGAGCTTATAGATATCGAAAAGGGCATAGAAAACTTCGGCATATGGCTTAGAAAAAAGACAGGAAGTGAGGGCGACAACAGGTTTCTTGATGCGTTTCTTACAGCCTCGCTTACGGTATCAATAGGAGCAATGGCAGTTGTGGGAGCACTGCAGGACGGACTTACGGGAGATTACTCCCTGCTTGTTGCAAAGGCAATACTGGACTTCATAATTATAATGATTATGGCATCTTCAATGGGTAAGGGCTGCGCCTTTGCGGCAATTCCCGTTGCTGTATTTCAGGGCAGCATAACTGCTGTTGCAGGGCTGCTTGAGCCCATAATGACACAGCAGGCGATTTCAAACCTGTCTTTTACAGGCTCCATGCTGATATTCTGCGTTGGAATAAATCTTGTATGGAATACCGGGATTAAGGTGGCAAATATGCTGCCGGCAATAGTGTTTGCGGTTGCATTTGCATTCATATTATAGTGAAAGGAGAGAGTTATGAGCTACGGTGAACTTGTTAATGAACTTAAACTTGAGGACAGAATTATTGCAGTTACAAGAGTTTCCTCACAAAACGAGAAATTAAACGATGTGGGAGGCTGTATATATAAGTCGCTTGGCAGAGTGCTTGCGGGAGAAACTCTGGTGCTGGGCAAAGGCTCATGCAGCTGCGCAGGCTTTGACCACAACAGCGGACTCATAGATGAAAGACCGATGATACCGGGAGGCTTCGGAGTGTTTCTTTCAAAAGGCTCGGATCAGATGTGGACGCCGCCCGGCGAAAGATTCAAATGCGATCCGCAGACCGCCGAGGCTATGTTTGACAACCTGCCCAAAGACGTAATGGGCGGCTTTGATGCCATTAAATTTGAAGCCTACAGAGAGGGTATGAAGCCTGACATAGTTGTGATACTTGCAGATGCCGATCAGCTTTCAGCTCTTTTAGTTCTGCACGGCTACCACAGGTCAGAGTATGACAGCGCCATTGCAACTACAGTTTCAGGCTGTGCTTCAATGCTTAGAATACCTTTTGCGGAGATGAAAAAAGAAAGACCCAAGGCTGTAATTACAGCCACAGACCTTGCGCAGAGGCATTTTGTGGACGAAAATCTGCTGGCTTTATCTGTTTCCGGCAGTGATTTTGAAAAAATGCTTTCGGTTACCTCTGAGTGCTATTTTCATTCCCCTGTATTCAAAAAAATACGGAGAAGAATTCACAAGGACGAGGCTTTGGAGGAGAAGAGGTTTTCAATACTTGCATAATATACAGGCTGCATTCTGTCGTGCACAGGGTGCAGCTTTTTATATTTCCCCGGTGATTTCCTTTGCAGCCTCTACAAATTCAAGCACATCATCGGGAGCTTCCTTGCTGTACAAAAGCCCGTAAGGAATACTGTAATCCCAGTTGACCGGTATCGTCACAAGACCGGGATGCACCTCCTGCCAGCACTCTATGGTAAGCAGCACATTGCCTGTTTCCGCACCCTCTTTTCTCCGCTAAATGAATATACCTTTAAGGGCTGTTCTTCATTGCTTTCGGAGGAAGTGTTGCACCTGCAAGCAGAACCGTACAAGCAAGCAACGATAGCATAACTGCTATTATCTTTTTCATAATATCACCATCCCATCAAATTCCGATTTAATTCATCTATAACCAATGTTAGAACTCTAAACTATTTGTATTCAAAAGGAAATACTTCATTCCCATGATGACAAATCCCTCATCATTTCTCCAAGGTTTCCTGCTGCCGTTTACAATGACAATCTTCTTGAAAGAGTCTGGAATATTACGCAAAGAGTTGAACTCCTGAGTCTGCTTTTCTTCTGAAGTCATGTCATATGCAACCTGAATATAGTACCTCTGGTTGCCTTGGTTAACCACAAAGTCAACTTCCAACTGCTTACGGACACGCTTGCCCTCTTTATCTTTATCAAAGATCTGCACAACACCCACATCAACATTGTAGCCACGAATCAGCAGCTCGTTATAAACAATGTTCTCCATGATATGAGTAGGCTCCTGCTGTCTGAAATTCAGACGAGCATTTCTCAGTCCCGGATCAGCAAAGTAATATTTCAGATTTGCACCGATATATTTTCGTCCCTTAATGTCGTAACGGCTAGCCTTGGAAATCAAAAACGCATCTGCCAAATAGTCAATATGGTTTGAGATAGTTTTATTGGTATAAGTCATATGACGCTCACTGGCAAAGGTATTAGCAATCTTTGAAGGATTGGTCGGTGCGCCGATTGCAGATGCAAGCACATCAACCAGAATGCCAATCTCATCCACAGTCTGAATTTTATTTCTTTCAATAACATCCTTCAGATAAACATTAGCAAAGATATTCTTCAGATAGTCTGCTTTCTGTCGTTCGCTCTGAAAACCAACAACCTGCGGCAATCCACCGTAGATCATGTAGTCATCCCATGCATCATCATAATCATCGTCACAGGCAGAATAAAACTCAGCAAAAGAGAGAGGATAGATTCTTATTTCATCACCTCTGCCACGGAACTCGGTCACAATGTCACTGGACAGAAACTTAGAATTACTTTCAGTGACATACACATCAATGTTGTTCATGCGTAGCAAACTGTTCAGCACTTCCTCAAATCGGGGCATGAACTGTACTTCATCCAGAAGAAGATAATACTTCCCATCGTCATTCATAGTATCCTTGATGTACTTGAAACACATCTTGGGATCTCGTAATTCCTCGTTCTCAATACCGTCCAATGCAATCTCAATAATATGATCAGAGCCAACGCCATTCTCCAGTAAGTATCTCTTAAAGATGGTAAACAGCAAAAAAGATTTTCCACATCTACGAATGCCAGTAATTACCTTTATCATTCCATTATCTTTTCGCTCAATCAATTGCTGTAGGTAAGTGTCTCTTTTAATCTCCATCGTCACACTCCTCATTTCTGTGCATCTACACCTTTTTTAGTAATTATGTTCTATTACAAAACAAGATGAGTTTCAACATCCATTCCTATTTTATGTGTATTAGCGCATTTTTATGTAATGCACTAATACACATATGAGGCAGGCCGCAATCACATACAATTGTACGCTGTGCAAGATTTTTCATTTCAGGGTGAAGGCTCTCGCAGGAGAAACATATCTGACCTGACGGAAGACAGGTTTTAATTCCAAGTAAAGCATTAGAAATGTCAACAATAACATGGCCTAAAAAATATGTGGATAAAGGCGCGCAAACAGTTGTTACACCTAAAGAAATATTACAAAGGCTTGCAGATAATAATATTTTAAATAGGGATATAGAAAAGTAAAAGAAAAAGTTGACATATGCAGACAGACCGTATTTGATAATACCACAGGCAGCAATGCACTGTACACGCTTGTGAACTGATACTCTATATTAAGCGTATTTGTAAGTACGCCGGTCAAGTGGGAAGAACAGCTTTTGATAGGCTGTTTTTTTATTGCCTTTTTCTCGGAAAAGAGCTTACTAAAAAAGAAGAATGTGGTGGTTTGACTGAATATTTAAGCCTAAATAGGCTATAATGTTCAATGAGAGCTTGAAATAGCAGAAGAAAACATATATAATATTGAGCAGAAAAGCCTAAATGGGCGGAAGTTTTCAATGAATAGGGGTGACATTTATGGAAATTAAACGCGATAATTATTTGAAGCAGCTGATTTCATATCGTTTTGACGGTCTGGTGAAAGTTATTACGGGTATCAGAAGATGCGGAAAATCATATCTTCTGAAAAATATATACAGAGATTATCTTCTTAATAATGGTGTGAAAGACGAGCAGATTATCACAATTGAGCTTGACCTTGCAAAAGATATTAAATATCGTAATCCGCTTATTCTTTCATCATATGTAAGAGAAAAAGTTGAGAGCAGCAAAGAGGAATATTATCTCTTTGTTGATGAAATACAGATGTCCGATGAGGTGGCAAACCCATATAATCCGGATGGTAAGAAGATTACTTTTTATGATGCGCTTAATGATTTGCGAGGTATATCGAATCTGGATGTTTATGTGACCGGAAGCAATTCAAAAATGCTTTCCAGCGATATTCTTACAGAGTTCAGAGGACGAAGTGACGAAATAAGGGTGCATCCGCTCAGTTTTGCTGAGTATTATTCTGCTGTTGGCGGAGATAAGAACGAAGCGTTTGATGAATATGCGTTTTATGGCGGTATGCCGCTTATTTTATCAAGACCTGACGATACGACCAAGATGAACTATCTTAAATCGCTTTTCTCGGAAGTGTATATCAAGGATATTGTTGAGCGTAAGGGAATTGAAAGACAGGATGTGCTGGAACAGATTCTGGACCTGCTCTGTTCGTCAGTCGGCTCGTTAACAAATCCGACAAAAATCGCAAATACCCTGAAATCCAAACAGGGGAGCGGTGTTTCCGCAAATACAATTCGGGCATATATCGGGCATTTGGAAGATGCGTTCCTTTTCTCCGAAAGCAAGAGGTATGATGTAAAGGGAAAATCATATTTTGACTATCCGAACAAGTATTACAGTGAGGATATAGGTTTGAGAAATGCAAGAATAGGTTTTCGCCAGCAGGAAATGACGCATATTATGGAGAACATTATATATAACGAACTGATTATCAGGCGGTTTTCTGTTGATATCGGCGTTGTCTATTCAAGGACTGTTAATGATAACGGCAGCTCGGTTCGTGTTCCGAGAGAAATTGATTTTGTTATAAATTCAGGAGGAAAGAGAACCTATATACAGTCAGCGTATGCTATGCCTACTGACGAAAAGGCAGAAATAGAACTCAGGCCGTTTATGCTTACAGGCGATTCATTTCCTAAAATCGTAGTAAGAAAAGATATCGGAAAGCGCTGGTATGACGATGCCGGTATTCTGAATATTAATCTGATTGATTTTCTTCTGGATAAAGAACTTATCTAGTGATAATAAAAAACTGAAAAAATTAAAATAAGGGTTGATGTGTGAATAATAAGGGAGTAACTACATGGTATCGTTAATGTTAAATTTTAAGATTTTCAGGAGGAAGAAATGAAAAAGAATTATACCAATGAGGAGATTGCTGAATTAGAGAAGCTGAATAAGGAACTTGAGGAATGCTACAGGGCTTTGTCTTGTGAGGATTTATCCTTTTTTAGATTGATAGCGGATTCTTTGATTAAATCCAAATAAGAGTGTATAAATTGGGCTATATCACCTTTATTTATTTCTTAGTTTACTATCTTAAGACTCTTGTAATACTATCTAATAAAAAAGACAGCCGAAGCTGCCTTGATGTTTCCATATGAGGTTGTGACAAACTGGAATTTATATAATTATTCCTCTAACTTTCCCTATTTTACAGGCTTTCCCGCCTGTTCATTAGTGAAATGATATGTAGTTTCCCTTATTTTTGCCCTTATGAGATAATCACAAGGGAAATAAGGGAAATTTTTTAGTCATTGCCTACCACTTTATCAAGAAGCCGAACCGATTTTCGTTTCGCATCTCTTGTGGAGTGAGCATAGACGTTCATTGTGGTACTGACATCTGAGTGTCCTAACAATTCCTGCACATCTTTTGGGGCAGCTCCATTTGCTAAAAGGTTGCTTGTATAGGTGTGACGTAACTGGTGGAAATGAAAGCCTTCAAATCCCTCTAATGTTTTTGCTACCTTTCTGCATACCGTTCCCAAAGTAGTCGGAAGTTCCAGACAGCCATCAGGTCTTAAGCAGACGAAAGAAATTTCTTTATAATCTGCCGGGACTTCCTCTGTTCTGTCTAAGCAATAATACTCGTAGTACACTCTGTTTTTCTCTTTGACCTCTTTGTAGTAGTTCGTGTGATAAA
>ERZ857745.1621-NODE-1621-length-27185-cov-3.563656_pt1 | contig 27185 bp, 41 predicted proteins | sample MGYA00519699_ERZ857745 | MGnify/ENA primary metagenome ERZ857745 (study PRJEB31778, sample SAMEA3449357) | human gut metagenome | biome: human gut; feature: human-associated habitat; material: faeces | place: United Kingdom | collected 2010/2012 ...
TTCGAGGAGAATACCACGTATTAATTGAGACACAACAATTTGAAAATTGTTATAAAGAAGAATGTGCAGCATGGGATAAGGAAAAAAACAAATGCAGAAAGGTGGGGGAATAAAAGTGGAAAACGGAAATGATAAAGTGCAAAATGGAAATACATTTAAATTAGGAATTTCATTTGAAATAGATGTTCCAAATAACTTTAGAGATAGTGTGTTTAATTCTATAATATTAGGGTTATCAGAATATAAAAGCAGGGAAAATGAAAAATGGAATAGCGATTTAGATATAAAAATAAAAATTCAAAATGATTTGCTTATGAGAATACAAAGTGAAATTGAACAATTAATTGTAAAAGTGGAAGAATAGGAGGTACAAAAGAATGAAATGTACTGATAAAGAATGGCAACATTGCCGAGTAGAAAAAATGGGTTGCCCTGGATGCTATTATGATGAAATAGAAGTTGGAGAATGGATACGAAATAAAGATGGTTATATAGATAAAGTTAAAAAGATTATTAACCCAGATGAATATATGGAAGAAAAATATTATTGTTGTGAAAGTACAATGGCTAGTTCATATAGAAGTCAGATAGAGAAACATTCTAAAGATAAAATAGATTTAGTAAAAGAAGGAGACTATGTAAATGGGCATCTTATTGTAAAGATTAGAATAGATCCTTTCAATAACAAAAAACAATTATTTACAGAGCATTGGGATTATAACTGGCAAGGAGATGGGACATTGTTAGTATTTTACGATGAAGATATAAAAAATATATTAACTCATGAGCAATACCTAGAAAATTGTTTTGAGGTGATGCAAGAATGAGAAAATTAGGAAGTCAAGAAAATCCATGCAGAAATAACTATGAAATAGATAAAATAATAAGAGGGATGTTTAATTGTAGAATATATACACTAAACACATTTGAAATATCTGACGAAAATTTACAACAAGCAAAGGCTAGAAATATTGTATTTGTAGGACTAGCTGGAGCATATTGGAAAACTCCAGCATTGCCCAAAGCACAAGCAGAAATTATAAAGCCGACAAATATTGAAGAAATAAAAGTTGATAAAGATACAAAAATACCAATAGATTTAAATGAAATTAAAAAACAAATAGTAAAGCAATTTAATGTAGCAGCGGGTGTATTTGAAGGTGAAATATCTGCAATAACAAGACAATTTGAAATGACACAAGAGCAATACAAGAATAAATACTTAGGAAGGTGGTAAGGATGAAAGAATTTTGCAAAAAATTATGCTATCTAATAACTGTATTTTTTATAGGAAATATTTTAATAAGCATATTTAATAATAATACTGCTACTAAAATGATTTATTACATAATAGGATATTGTGCTTGTATAATTTATAATTTTGAAATGATTTTTAAAGGAGAAAAATAATGGATTGTATTGAAAAATGTGATAATTGTAAAAGGGCAAGAACACTACAAAATGAAACTCTAGTATGTGATGTAGGAAACAAGAATAAAGTTTTATACGATGGACATCAATATACAAGTGAATATTACTGGTGTGATGGAAAATATCAGCAGCAAATAGGAAAAGAAGGAAGACATTTACTAGATGATCTAAAAAGTGGAAAAATATTTGAGAATAGTAAAGAATTTGAAAAATTTAAAAAAAGTTATGAAAAATTAGAAAAAAAGATAGGAAAGGGGGAATATTAAATTGCTAGAAAAATCTATAAAAAATCTTATGGAAATAGTTAGTTTATCTGAAGATGAAATAAAGAAAAATGATAGAAATGTAAGTGCAATATTAGATTTAGAGGATTTGAAATCATTAAAAGAATTATTAGATTATTTTAAAGAAAATAAATTAGATTTAACAACTGTTTATTTAAAAGGTGTATATGATGGAAAAGAACAGGCAACAGCTGATTTAACTATAACAAAAGAAAAACTTGCAGAAGATACATTTAAAGAAAACATTAAACTAAAAAAAGAATTAGAAAAATTGAAAAAAATGAAAGCACAAAAACTTAATTATATGCAAATAAAATTAAATGGAAAAATTGAAGATATAAGTGCGATGATAGTAGGTGCAGAAAGATATGCATTAGGTAGAAGAACATACATAGTTCAATGGACCTGTGAATTTATAAAAAATAACTTACATCTATTAACAGAAAAAGATAAACGAGTGATGATTAGAGATATAGAAAATCCAATAAGTTATGGAGATGAATGTGACAAAGCAGAATGGTTAAATTTATTGAAAATTTTAAAAAATGCAATAGTTTATCATAATTTTGAGAACTTATCTCAAAATTAGGTGGAAATTTATCAAAAATGATACAAAATGTATTAAAAGATTTTTAAGGAGGAAAGAATATGATAGAAAAAGTAAATCCAGAACATCCAGATAAAATAGCAGATAGAATAGCAGGTGCAATAGTAGATTTAGGATATAAACTACAAGAAAATCCTAAAATAGCAGTTGAAGTACTAATAGGACATGGACATTGCAAAATAATAATAGAAAGTTCTGTTAAGTATAATGAAACAGATATATTTGATATTGTATATAGAATTACTAGAACAAATAATATTGCAATAGAAATAATATCAGCAAAGCAAGATGAGTATTTAGCAAATAACCAAAAAGGAAAAATAAGATGTGGTGATAATGGAATATTTAAAGGAATGCCATTAACAGAAGAACAACAGCAAATAAGTTATTTAGCACATCAAATTTATAATAAGTATAATAGTGATGGTAAATATATATTAGATATGCCAAAAAATAAGGTGATTATATGTCAGAGCAATGCAAGAACAGAAGAATTAAAAAGTATCTATCCAACTGCAATAATAAATCCATTAGGAGATTGGACAGGTGGAACAAATGTTGATACTGGAGCTACAAATAGAAAATTAGGAAGTGATATGGGAGACAGCATTACAGGAGGACGGACTACACGGAAAAGATTTATCAAAAGCAGATGTAAGCATAAATATATATGTGTTTATGAAAGCACAAGAAATAGGAAAATCAGTAGAATTAAGTTGTGCAATTGGAGATGAATTTGTAGATGGAAAACCATATGAAGAAATAGTTGAACAAGCAAGAAAATACATTCAAGCAAAAGGAGGATTTGAAAAATTTGCAGAATGGGGCTTATTTTAAAAATAAATTAAATGGAGGTAAGTAAAATGCCAAAGAAAAAAGATAATGTGACAGAATCAAGTGAAATTCCTAAAAAAATTGACAATGAAGAAAATCAAACAGTAACTAATCAAAAATTAGGATGGGTCCAAATATTATTATTAATAGGCAAACCTTTATGGGATGCACAAAAGAAAAAATGGAGAGTATTAAATGGTTATCAATCTATATTAGGAAATCAAAATAATCAAATGTTCTTTGAAGTTACATTTACAGATACTCCATACTGGGAGAATTTTGTTGAAAAACAACTATATCTTGATATTCCAAAAGAACAGGAGGATAACACTGAAAATGGAGATAAAGGAAGCGATAAAAAAAGCAAACGAGCTAAAGCAAAAGATGAAAAATAAACAATATATTCAAGTAAGAAAAGATAATACAGATAGTTACGGATATATTGCTGCAATAGATACATTAGTAAAAGAATTGAAAATGTATCAAAGATAAAATAGGAAATATTGTAATACATATTAAAAATCATAGAATTATAACTTATCAAAATAAATAGCATACAATTTGCCTAAGAAGAGAGAGGGTTTTTGTATGAGTAAAATAGAAATTTCTGAAAAAGATAGTGAATTATTAGGATTAATAGAACAACTCGTTACTGAAGGAGTTGCAAAGGGAATAAAAAAGGGGATTGAACAAGCAAGAAATGAAGAACGACTAAAAGAAAAAATAACATATGATACTAGAATAAAAAACACAAGATTATTATTGAAAAATTATAGAAGTTTCGTAAAGGCTTGTGAACAAGCAACATTTACTGAAAAAGAATTAGAGACAGCAACAGTTGAAGAAGTTTTAGATAAATTATTCTGTCAATCATATGATGAAGTGACCGTAGTTCAATCTATATTAGCATCAAAAAAGAGAACAGAAATTATATTGACACACATAAAAAGAATTATAAATTTTTATTTGTTTGAAGCAGATCAAAGTAAAAACGATGAAAAGTGGCGAAAAGCTCATATTTTAAATGATTTATATGTAGTAGGAAAATATAAACCAAAAATAAATGTTATGTCCGAAAAATATCATATAAGTGATAGGCAAATTAGAAGAGATGCAAATTCTGCTATTGAAGAAATAGCAGTGCTTATGTTTGGAATTGATGGCATAAGAAAAATGTGATTTTTAGAGTATTAGTTTTGTCCAAAACTTGTCCTTGACATGTCAATGTCAATAATTTATAATAATAACATCAAAAAATATGTTAAAAAAAATAAATCCCCTTTTATTTTTTGAAATAATATAGAAAAAATGAACTTGTAAAATCGGTTTTACAGGTTCTTTTTTGTACTAAAGAAGAAGGTATGCATATGAAATATGATATATGTATGAGAAAAGAATGTAAAAATTGCTATAAGCAATTAGAATGTTTTAAGAAAGAAGGAAAGAATTATGAACTTGACAAAACTCAAAATAGGGGATTTAAAAATAGCAACATACAATCCCAGAAAAGAACTAAACGAAAAGGACAAAGAATATCAAAAGATAAAAAATAGTATTCTAGAGTTTGGATATGTTGCTCCAATCATTGTTAATAAAGATATGACAGTAATAAGTGGACATCAAAGAATTAAGGTGCTAAAGGATTTAAGCTATGAAGAAATAGAATGTATAGTAGTTGATTTTGATAAAAATAAAGAAAAATTACTTAATATAGCACTTAACAAAATATCTGGAGAATGGGATTATCAGAAGTTAGAAAACATATTTAATGAATTAGAAAATAGCAATATTGATTTATCAATTACAGGTTTCGATGAAAAAGAAATAAATAAACTTATAAAAGAAACTGAAGAAACAATAAATGATAATGTAGAAGTAGATTTAAATGAATTCAATGACGATAAATTTCAATGCAAATGTCCAAAATGTGGTTTTGTGTTTGATGTAGACGGAAGACAGGAAGTGTAATACTATGAAAGAATATAATTGGTATTTAGAAGATATAGAAAATGTACAAAAGAACAATTATAAAGTATTTTCATGTTTTTCGTGTGGTGGTGGATCTACAATGGGATATAAACTAGCAGGATACGATGTCATTGGAAACTGTGAAATTGATAAAAAAATAAATGATATTTATGTAAAAAATCATCATCCAAAATATAATTATTGTATGGGAATTCAAGAAATGAATAAATTAAAAGAATTACCTAAAGAATTATATAATTTAGATATATTAGATGGCAGCCCCCCATGTAGTACATTTTCATTATGTGGAGAAAGAGAAAAAAATTGGGGAAAAAATAAAAAATTTAGAGAAGGTCAAACAAGTCAAATTTTAGATGACTTGTTTTTTGAATTTATAGACCTGGCCAACATACTGAAACCAAAAATAATTGTTGCTGAAAATGTAAAAGGACTGATGCAGGGAAATGCAAGAGGCTATGTAAATCTAATAATAAAAAAATTAAATGAAATTGGATATAATACACAATTATTTTTATTAAATGCTGCAAGAATGGGAGTACCTCAAAGAAGGGAAAGATTATTTTTTATAGCAATTAATAAAAGTATAAATGTTTCAAAAATAAAATTGGAATTCAATGAAAGTCCCATAAAATATGGAGAAATAAAGGACAGTAATTTTAAACCATTAAACCAGGATACATTAACATATGAAAGATGGAAAAAGCGAATAGCAAGAGATGTAAAACTTAGCGATACAATAAAAAGAACAGAAAAAGGAAAAATAAGTTGCTTTAATACTCAATATTTAAAAGATGATAGAACACCAGCAACAATAGCAGCAGGAGGAAGTCCTCCATTAAGATATGATGTACCAGGATATGCGAGTGATAAAGATATAATAACAATACAAACATTTCCTCAAGACTATGATTTTATGGGAATGAATGTGCAATATGTGTGTGGAATGAGTGTACCACCAATTATGATGAAAAAAATTGCAGAACAAATAAAAGTACAATTATTAGATAAAATGCAAAGAGGTGATGAAGATGAATATACAAAAAATAAAAATTGATAAATTAATACCAGCTACTTACAATCCAAGAAAGGATTTAAAACCAAGTGATGCTGAATATGTAAAAATAAAGAATAGTATAGAAAAATTTGGATTTGTAAGTCCTCTAGTAATAAACAAAGATATGACTGTTATTGGAGGTCACCAAAGATTAAAAGTTTTAAAAGAAATGGGAATTGTAGAAGTAGAATGTATTATTGTAGATTTAGACAAAACAAATGAAAAAGCATTGAATATTGCATTAAATAAAATACAAGGTGACTGGGATGAAGAAAAATTAGAAGCATTATTACAAGAATTAAAATTAGAGGACTTTGATACGAACTTAACTGGATTTGATTTTGATGAAGTTGATGAAATGCTAAAAGATGTTAATGGAAGTAAAGAGGATGACTTTGATGTTGATTCTGCATATGAAGAAATAGAAGAACCAATTACTAAACCAGGAGATATTTGGATATTAGGAAAACATAGGTTAATGTGTGGAGATAGTGTGCAAAAGGAAGATGTTATGCGTCTTATGAATAATCAAGATGCAGATATGCTTCTTACAGATCCACCATATAATGTTGACTATGTTGGAAAAACATCTGAAGCATTAAAAATAAAAAATGACAATATGAGTGATAATCAATTTTACGAATTTTTGAAAAAAGTATTTGAAAATATGTATAGTGTTACAAAAGAAGGAGCATCTATATATGTTTTTCATGCAGATACTGAAGGACTTAACTTTAGAAAAGCATTTAAAGATGCTGGATACAAATTAGCAGAATGCCTAATTTGGAAAAAAGATTGCTTTGTAATGGGAAGACAAGACTATCAATGGCAACATGAACCAATATTGTATGGATGGAAAGAAGGTGCAGCACATTATTTTATTAATGATAGGACACAAAGTACAATATTAGAATTTGATAGACCAAGACAAAGCTCATTGCATCCTACAATGAAACCAATAGATTTAGTGGCTAGATTGTTAAAAAATTCGAGTAAAGAAAATGACAAAATATTGGATTTATTTGGAGGTAGTGGTAGCACTATTATTGCTGCAGAACAATTAAATAGAAATTGCTATACTATGGAATTAGATCCAAAATATTGTGACGTTATTGTAAAACGATGGGAGAGTTTAACAAATAAAGAGGCTATCCTAGAAAGAAGGTAGGTGGGTGATATGATGTGATTGAAGATAGTAACAAAATTTCGAGAATTAAGAAAGACTATATGGCAGGTAAGACATATAAACAAATTGCTGAAAAACATGGTGTCACTTATAATGAAGTTCTTTATTTGGTAAAAAAGAAACAATGGAAAAGGGAAAGTAATTTAAGTAAAGTAAAAAAAGGAAATCAAAATGCAAAAGGAAATAAAGGTGGTCCAGGAGCAGAAAAAAGAAATACAAGAGCATTAAAGACAGGAGAATATGAAACAATATATGATGATCTACTTACTGATGAAGAAAAAGCACTTTTGAAACAAATAGAACTGGACGATAAAAAATATCAAATAATATCAGAAATAAAAATATTATCCATTAGAGAAAGACGAATACTAAAGAAAATACAAGACTTACAAAATGGTAAAGAAATGAGTATTGTAAGAATGTCAAAAAGTTCATCAAATAATGTCTCATATAGAGATAATGGAACATTAACGACAACTGAAGCAGAAAGTACCCTAAATATCGTACAAAGATTAGAGGAGGCTCTGACCAGAGTACAAGAAGCAAAAAGAAGATATATAGACAGTTATCATAAGATAGAAACTGATGATAGAAAACTTGAATTAGATTTAATTAGATTAGAAATGGAAGCAGCACGAGATGACAGTTCGAATACAGAAGATATGAAAGATGATAGTTTCATAAAAGCTCTAAACGATTCTACAGAAGGTGCATGGAATGATTACACTGAAGAAGAATAGTAAAGATTTTGACGAAAGAATTTCTAATCTAAGAAAAAAAGTAATGCAAAATGCTATTACTTTAAGAAAAAAGTTAAAAAATGGTACATTATTCAAGTTTAAACCATTCAGTTTAAAACAAAAGAAAATATTAACTTGGTGGACAGATAATAGTCCAGTAAAAGATAAAAATGGAATTATAGCAGATGGAAGTATAAGAGCTGGAAAAACATTATGTATGTCATTATCATTTGTTTTATGGGCAATGACAAAATTTAACGGACAGAATTTTATATTAGCAGGAAAAACAGTAGGAGCATTTCGTAGAAATGTTCTTTTTTGGCTGAAATTAATGTTAAGAGCACAAGGCTATAAAATTAAAGATAGACGTGCTGATAACATGTGTGAAATATCAAAAGGAGAAATAATAAACTATTTCTATATCTTTGGTGGTAAAGATGAAAGATCACAAGATTTAGTTCAACGGAATTACTGCTGCAGGTGTGTTTTTAGATGAAGTTGCATTGATGCCACAATCATTTGTAAACCAAGCACTTGCTAGATGTTCTGTAAAAGGTTCTAAATACTGGTTTAACTGCAACCCAGAAGGACCAAATCACTGGTTCAAAGTAGAGTGGATTGATAAGAAGAAAGAAAAGAATATATTACATTTACATTTTACAATGGATGACAACCCAAGTCTTGATGAAGAAACCAAAGATAGATATAAAAGAATGTTTGTTGGTGTATTTTATCAAAGGTTTATATTAGGGTTATGGGTACTTGCTGAAGGTATTATATATCCTAATTTTGATAAAATAAAACATTGCATAAAGAAAGATGATATTCCTAAAAAATTTGATTGTTTCTATGTAACATCTGATTATGGAATTACAAATCCACAGGTGTTTTTATTATGTGGAATAAAATATATAAATGGAAAACCTCATGTATGGATATTAGATGAATATTACAATAAAGGAACTAAAAAGAACAAAAGTGGCCAAGAAGAAAAAATTACAAAAACGGATGATATGTTTTTAAAAGACTATAAGAAATTAATTAAAGATATTGATGTTAGGAAAGTAATTATAGATCCTAGTGCAACATCATTAATTAATTTATTCAAACAAAACAAAATAGCAGTAAAAGAAGCTGATAATAGTGTTATAGACGGAATAAATCTTGTTTTAAATTGGCTAGATGAAGAAAGAATACATATTGTTGAAGAAAAATGTCCAAATATTATTAGAGAATTTAATTCATATATTTGGGATGAAAAAGCACAAGAAAAAGGCGAAGATAAACCGATAAAACAAAACGACCATGCACTAGATGCTTTAAGATACTTATTGCAAACACTATTCCCTAACAAGAAGAGGGGAGCATATTTTGTATGATAAGGAGAGAAGAAAAATGATAACAGAAATGGATAAAATAAAGATGATAATTACTGAAGGTGCAAAAAAAGGAATGGCATTATCAAAATTCATTGATTTACAAATAAATGATTTTAAGCAATCAGATACATATAATGAAATGATAGAAGGAAGTAAATACTTTAAAAATGAAGGAGATATAGAAAATAAAAAAAGAACATATATAAATCCAGATGGAGTAGAAGAAGTTGCACCTCATGCTAAAAATTATATTTTAAAACATCCTATACTATATAAGATGATTAATCAAAAAGCTGGATATTTATTAAGAAAAAAACCAACTATAAAACAAGTAATAGGAAAAAATGAAAAAGAAGATGAAGATTATAAAGAAATTCTAAAAGACTTATTTAATAATAAAATGCATAAAAGACTTAAATATACACTAATAGAAGCAGTAAAAAGAGGAATTAGTTGGTGGCAAATATATATTGACAATGATGGAGATTTAAAAGCTAGATTAAGATATGCAACAAGAATAATTCCATTATGGCAAGATGAAGAACATGAAATATTAGATGCAATAATAATGACATATGAAGTAGAAGTTTATACAAGTGAAACAGATAGACAAAAGAAAACAAAAGTTGAATATTGGGATTTAGATGGAGTTAGATATTATATTTATGATGGTTCTTCATTAATAGAAGATGTTGAAGAAGTAGAAAAAAGAAGTGACTTGGTAATCGGAAAAGATACAGAAGGAGTTAGTATTTTAGCCCATTTTAAAATTGGAGAAACATTACATAAATGGAAAAAGATACCTTTTGTTTACTTTAAATATAATGGTGATGAAATGCCATTAATTCATTTATTAAAAACGTTAATTGATTGTTACGATGAATTATGTTCTAGAACTGGAGATTCGATTTATGAAGCACCAGATGGAGTAAATGTTGTAAAAAATTATCAAGCAGAAGCTGGTACATTTCAAAAAAATCTTGCTACATATAATACTGTATTTTTAGATGAAGATGGAGATTATGATAGAAAAGATATAAATTTAAATATTGAAGCATTTAAAAGTTTTATAGAGCAATTGAGAAAAGACATCTATGAGGGTGGTTCTGGAGTTGATACACAAAGTGAAAAATTTGGAACACAAGAGTCTGGTGTAGCCTTAAAACAACTATATGCAGATTTGGATTTAGACTGCAGTAATATAGAAACAGAATTTAAAAGTAGTTTAGAATATTTTATGTTTTTCTATGATAACTGGGTTGAAATGTCAACTGGTAAAGATTATACAGACAAAGAAATAGAATCTGTATTTAATAAAACAATGACAGTAAATGAAAAAGAATTAATAGAAAATTGTGTAAATAGTATGGAAATACTAAGTAGAGACACAATATTATCAAGACATCCATATGTTAATGATGTAGAAGATGAAAAAGAAAAACTAGAAACAGAACAAGAAGAAGAAACAAAAAAACAAGAATCTGAATATGATAAGATGATAAAAGAACTCAATAATAAAAATGATGGTGCAAAAGTTGGTGGTAAATAATGAGTAGCAATGCAGAATATTGGATAAAACGATTTGAAGAACTTGAAAAAGCACAATTATTAAATGATGCCAAATATGTTACTGAATTACAAGAAGCATACGAACGAACATTAAGTTCGGTAAAAAAAGAAATAAATAACTGGTTAGTAAGATTTGCAGTAAATAATCAGATTACTATGAAAGAAGCTAAAAAATGGTTAAATACTCAAGAATTAAAGGAATTAAAATGGGATATAGATGAATATATAAAATATGGAAAAGAAAATGGTATAGATTTAATTTGGAAAAAAGAATTAGAAAATGCAAGTGCAAAAGTCCATATCTCAAGATTAGAGGCTTTAGAAATACAAATCCAACAACAAATCGAAAAGTTATATTATAATGAACAACAAAATACAAATGAATTTATTATTGAATCATACAAAGATAACTATTATAAAACAGCATATGAATTACAGAAAGGATCAAATGTAGCATTTAAATTTGCAGCATTAAATGTTGATGTTATTCAAAAGATTATATCTAGACCATGGACAAGCGATGAGCAAACATTCTCAGACAGAATATGGAAGAATAAAAAGGCTTTATTAGATACTTTACAAAAAGATTTAGAAAAATCATTAAGAGGTGATGCAGAAGAAGTAATAGAAAAAATCTCAAAAGATTTTAATGTATCAAAAGGCAAAGCTGGTAGGCTTGTAATGACTGAATCTGCATTTTTTGCAAGTGACTCTAGAAAAAAGTGTTTTGAAGAATTATGGGTACAAAGATATATTAATATAGCAACATTAGATTCAAAAACATCTGAAGAATGTAGAGAAATAGATGGTACTATATTTGATATGAAGGACTATAAAATAGGTGTTACTGCGCCACCTTATCATATTAGATGTAGAACAACAACTGCTCCATATTTTGAAGATGAATTTGAATTTGGAGAAAGAGCAGCAAGAAATACAAATGGAAAAACATATTATATACCAAGTAATATTACATATAATGAGTGGCTAGAAAAATATGTTTACTCTGACCCCGCAACTAAAAAAGCATTTGAAACAGATATAAAAATGAATAAAAATAAATCTTCTGATTATGCACAGTACAATAGATATAAAGAAACATTAGGAGATGAAGTTCCTAAAACATTTGATAAATTCCAAGAAATGAAGTATAATAATATTGATGAATGGAAAAATTTAAAAGCACAATATTCTGATGCATTAGGAATAACAACAGAAGAAAGAGCAAAAACATATATTAGCAACGTAAATAAAACTATAAATCAAGGAAAGCAAGATAAACATATAATAGGTAGTAACAATTATACAGAAGGAAAAAGTTATTTAACTATATCTAAAGAAAAAGCTCAAGAACTAATTAATCAATATGCTGGAAAAGGTACATTAGAATTTAGTGATAGTGGCAAATGGAATAAAAAAGAAATAATAACAGTAAAAGAACAAATAGGAGTTGTAAAAAATAAAAACGAAGAAATAAAGACTAATAGTTTTAAAATACATTATAGCAAAACTGGAACACACATTGTTCCATATAGGAAAGGTGGCAATTGAAATGAAAGGTAAAAATTTAGAAGAATTATTAGATAAAAAAATTAAGTTAGAAACATTTAGTGGCAATGAATATGAAGGAATAGTTATAGGATATGTACCAGCACAGGATAATGAACCAGAAGTTGAAGAAATAAGTATTAGAAATGAAAAAGATAATAAAACTTATTCAATATTTGAAAATGAAGTAAAAAATATAAAAATACTTGAAAATATTGAAAAATAAGGAAAAAATCGACCGACGAGGATTGGATATAAGGCGATTTTATTTTAAAGGCATATAGTTTTATATGTCTTTTTTTGGTGTCTGTAATTATAGTGGCAGATTAAATGGATTCTTAAACAACCATAACAAAGTTATAAAAGTAGGTATGTATGTTTACATACTTATTTTTTATATATTACGATTTTGTAAGTTGTTCGATAACAACACCAGGTCGGAGGCGTTGCTCCGTATAAAAACACGAATGCCTGAATTGAAAGGAGAACTCATGAAAAGAGAAGAACTAAAAGCTATGGGCCTAACAGATGAACAAATAGAATCTGTTATGGCTAAAAATGGTGCAGAGGTTGCTGCACTAAATACTCAGATTACAACCTTACAATCTGAAAAATCACAATTAGAGAATGACAAGAAAGTTATTACAAAAGAAAAAGAAGATAAGGAAAAAGCAATTGCAGATTTACAAAAGAATAGTATTTCAAAAGATGAATACGACAAAAAGATTAAAGAAATAGAGGATAATGCGAAGAAAGAAAATGAAGAATATATTTATAATGATTTATTAAACAAAGGTCTAGATGATGCCAAAGTGCTAAAAGACAATCTTACAAGAGAAGCGTTTATTGCATTAATAAATAAAGATAAAGATAAAATCAAATTATCTGATGATAAGAAATCCTTAATTGGGTTAAAAGAATTAACAGATAATTATAAAAAGCAAGTACCTCATTTCTTTGAAAAGAAAAAAGCAAGTGGTTATGAACCAATTGATCCCGATGGAAATAAGGGAGATGATGATGGTGATATTAGTATGGCTGCTAATTTCGCTAAAGAGGCTAATAAGAGTGAAAGCCAAGAAATAAAAAGCCAATTTTTTAATTAATTTTAGGAGGTAAAAATTATGTATGTAGAAAAAGAAAGTGTAAAAGAAAAAAATTTCTTAGCTTCAGCTAAGTTTCAAAATTTTACTTACCAAGTAGATGATACAGGAATAAAAGCAGATGAGAAAGGTAAAAAAATAGTTCAAGCAGGAACTGTGTATAAAAAAGATGGAAAGGCAATCGGATTAATATTTGCCGATGTTGATGTAACACATGGACCTCAACCAGCAGCAGTTATGGTAGAAGGTTATGTTATAGAAGCAAGACTTCCTGCAGAAGTTAGTTCAGAAGACAAAGCTACAATGACAGGAATTAAATTTAGATAATCAAACGTAAGGATAGCAAAATGGCTATCTTTTTAAATTTAAAAAATGAATAAGGAGAGTGTATTAATTATGCCAAAAAGTGTATTAGAATTATTTAATCAAAAAGAAGTATTAAATTATTTAAAAGAAAGAAAATTCCCAGCAATGATGGGTGAGGAGTTATTCCCAGAAGTAAAAAAACAAAGTCTTGAATTTGAAGTATTAACAAATGCTAGCAAGACACCAGTAATTGCTTCTGTTCATGGATTCGATACAGAGTCAGAAATTGGACAAAGAGAAGCAGAGAAAAAAGCAATTGAATTAGCTTTAATTAAAAGAAAAATGCAATTAAAAGAAAAAGAAATAATTGCATTAGAAAGTCCAAGAAACGATGCTGAAAGACAAGCATTAATGAAAGATGTTTATAATGATTTCGATAATTTAATTGAATCAGTAAGAGCAAGAGTAGAAAAAATGAGAATGGATGTTATTGCAAATGGTGTTATAACATTAGATGAAAATGAATTAAATGCAACTATTGATTATGGTGTACCAACTGAAAATAAAGTTACAAATGTTGATTGGTCATCTGATACAGCTAATCCAATCAATGATATGATTGCATGGGCCAACAAATTAGATCAAATGCCAGGAAGAGTAATAACTTCAAATACAATTCTTGCTAAAATTTTATCAAATAAAAATGTTGTAAATGCTTTATTTGGAAAAGATAGTACAAGAATAGCAAGTGTTGGAGAATTAAATACATACTTAAATTCTTTAGGATTACCAAGCATTTATACATATGATAGAAAATATAGAAAATTAAATGCAAATGGAACATATACAAAACATAGATATTTCCCAGAAAATAAATTTGTTATGATTCCAAATGAAACATTAGGACAAACAGTTTATGGTCCAACAGCAGAAGAAATAAGATTACAAAGAGATCCTTCAATTGATGTTAGAACAGTTGGAAAAATATTCGCTTGTATGTATGAAGAAGGAAAAGACCCAGTAAGCACATGGGAAAAAGCTGTTGCTACAGCATTACCTGCATTAAGTTGTGCTGAAGATATATTCCAAGCAGAAATAAATATTGGGTAAGGGAAGTCCCCTTACCTAAATTATATTTTAGGAGGTAAATTATAATGATTAGAAGAGTAAGAGTAAAAGGACCAGGAGTTAAATTAGCAAATAAATGGTGTTATATTGGCGATGAAGCTACTGTTGATGAGCAAGAATATGAAAAAAACAAAGAATATGTTGATGTTATTGAAGAAATTGAAGAGCCAAAAACAGAACCAGAAAATCCAGAAGGAGAACAAAATGATGGTACCGACATTAATGACGGTACCAATGATGAAGAAAATTCTGGAGAAAACAAAAATGAAACTAGCGAAGATGAAGAAATAGAAGCATTAAAAGCTAGAGCAAAAGAATTAAATATAAAAGTAACTGCTAACATGAAAAAAGAAACAATAATAAATAAAATAGAAGAAGCTGAAAAAGAAGCAGGAGAGGGCCAAAATCCAGAAGGAGAGTAGGTGATTTTATGTTAGAGGAAATTATAAGTAAGTCTTGCATAGATATAACTACATTTATGACAAGATTAAAAAGAGAACTAAATATAGATGCTATTAAAGATGATAATAAGAAGCAAACAGCAACTGAACAATTAGTATGTGCCATTTATGATACTTTAATTATTATTTTAGATAAAACTCGTCAAAACAAAGTTCCAAAAGGTTTATATACAACTTGGCTTGAAATGATAAAAGATTATTGGTATTTAAATCAATATGATAAAAAATATGTTTTAGATAGCGATTCAGATGACGATGGAAGTGCTAATATAAAAATAAAAAGTATTCAAGAAGGAGATACTACAACAACATTTGCTGATACATCCTCACAAATAAATATTAATGGTACAACATATAATACAGGTACTATTGACTATTCTGATGATATTCTAATAGAAAAATATAAGAAAAGACTATACAAACATCGAAAGATGGGGTGGTAGTATGAATAAGTTTATATTGGCTCATAGAAAAGCAATAGAAAGTAAATACGATTCAAAATGTGATATTATAGAATTACAGCCAAAAGTTGTAAAAAATATTACTAAAAATGAAGAAGTAGAAGTGTTTTCAAATCAGGCTTGTAGAGTTTCTTTTGAAGATATAAATGTAAATACTCAAACTGAAACAGAAGCAAAAAAAGTACAAAAAATTAAATTATTTATTGCACCAGAATTAAATGTAAAACCAGGAAGCAAAATTATTGTGACTGGAAGAGGAAGAAAAATGGAATATAAAAATAGTGGAGAACCAGCAGTTTATGATACTCATCAAGAAATAATGTTAGAGTTATGGAAAGGATGGGCTTAAATGGCAAAATGGGGAAATTGCGATTTTAGTGAGTTAGAGGAACTACAAAAAAAGTTTGAAAAGTTAGCGAAAACTGATATTGTAAAGTTTTGTCAAGATGTTGCAAGAGAACTTGCTGCAAGATTGTTAGCAAAGGTAATTCCTAGAACTCCAGTAGGAGAAGGAACTTTTGAAATGATTGAAGGCAAAAGATATACAATAAAAAGTGGAGGAACATTAAGAAGAGGTTGGACAGCGAATACGGAAGCTGAAGCTGAAAGTGGAAGTGTACCAGATCCAACAACATATGCTAAATCATTAAGAATTCTTAAATTTGGCAATAATTATATTATAGTTGTTGAAAATCCAGTAAAATATGCTTCGTATGTAGAATATGGACATAGACAAGAGCCAGGAAGATATGTTCCTGCTTTGGGCAAAAGATTAAAGCAAAGCTGGGTTGAAGGTAAATATATGTTAACAATATCAGAAAAAGAATTAGAATCACAACTTCCAGCTCTACTAGAAAGAAAAATGAAAAAATATATTGAGGAGTGTTTTAATAATGGTTAAAAATGTAATAAATGAGATTGTACTTGGTATTGCTGATAAAATACATGAAATTTATAAAGATAAAGGGAATTATTCTATTTATACAGATGCACAAAAACAAAATTTAGAAAAACCATGTTTTTTTATTAAAGTTTTAAATGGAGAGGAAACCAAAGAAATAGGACTTCAAAATAAATTTTACAAAGATATGCTTAATATAGTAATAATAGGACATACACTTGATGGAAATACGGAAATATTAAATGATATGATAGATAATTTATATGGACTAGAATACATTAAATTATCAGATAATAGTTTAATAAGAGCTATAAAATTATATCCAAAGATTGAAGATGAAACTTTGCATTTTTTTATAGACTATAAATTGTTTATAAAAAAAGAAGATGATGAATTAATAAAAATGGATGATTATAGTTTAAGTGGGGAGGTAAAAAAAGATGAAAACATCTAAAAAAGAAATAAAAAATACAGAAGATAAATTTTCAAAAGAGCAAATAGTAAAATCAAAAAGGTTTAGAAACAATATTGATTTATTAAATGCTGTTTTAAAAGAAAATAAACAATATACTTTGAAAGAAGTAGAAGAAATTATAAAAAATTTTATGAAAGGTAAGGTGTAATCTATGTTAGGTGGAGGAACTTTTATAAATCAAAATAAAAAATTACCTGGTACATATATTAATTTTGCATCTGCACAAAATGCTTCATCTTCAATTGGAGATAGAGGATTTGCTGCAATGGCACTTGAATTAGACTGGGGAAAAGATGATGAAATTATTGAAGTTACAAGTGAGAGTTTTACAAAAGATAGCTTGAAAATATTTGGATATGAATATGCACATGAAAAATTAAAAGGTTTAAGAGATTTATTCAAAAATATTAAAAAGGGATATTTTTATAGAGTTAATTCTGGAAATAAAGCCTCAAATGATTTGGCTACAGCAAAATGTAGTGGAATAAGAGGAAATGATTTAAGAATTGTCATAAGTAAAAATATTGATGATACAACTAAATACGATGTAAGTACATATTTAGGAACAAAAGAAGTTGATAAACAAACTGTTAAATTAGTAAGTGAATTAGTAGATAATGACTATGTAACATTTAAAATGCAAGAACTTGCAGTTACAGCAGGTAAAGCATTAACAGGTGGAAGCAATGGAGATGTAAATGGAGAAGCACATCAAAGATTTTTAGATAAATTAGAATCATATCAAGTAAATGCTGTGGGATGTACAGCAAAAGATGAGGCTACTTCAAACTTATATGTTGAATATGCAAAAAGATTAAGAGACACACTAGGAATTAAATTCCAAGTAGTTGTATTCAATAATGCTGCTAACTATGAGGGTGTTGTAAATGTAAAAAATACTACTCTTGAAGATGAATCAGCAATAGTATATTGGGTAACTGGAATTATAGCAGGATGTGAAATTAATAAATCAAATACTAATAAAACATATGATGGAGAATATACAGTAAATGTTGATTATACTCAAAGTCAATTAGAAAGTTCAATTGATAATGGAGAATTTATGCTTCATAAAGTTGGAAACGAAGTAAGAGTTTTAGTAGATATTAATAGTTTAGTAGATACTACAAGCGAAAAAGGTGAGGAGTTTAAATCTAATCAAACTATTAGAGTATTAGATCAAATTGCTTCAGATGTTGCAAGTGTATTTAATTCTAAATATCTTGGAAAAATAGCAAATAATGAAGCAGGAAGAACTTCACTTTGGAGCGATATTGTTACTTTGTTTAAAGATTATCAAACTTTACAAGCAATTGAAAACTTTGAAGATGAAGACATAAGTGTAGAAATAGGAAAAGATAAAAAATCAGTAACTATTAATACAAATGTTCAAGTAATTAATGCAATGGAAAAATTATATATGACAGTAGTTGTCGAATAAAAGAGAGCAAATAAAATTGTTCTCTTAATTTTTTTTATAGAGGAGGAATTAAAATGTCTAATATAACAATGAATGCAAAAGATGCCATAAGTGCAAAATTAGCAGAATGTTTTGTTACTATTGAAAATAGAAGATATTTATTAATGCAAGGTAAAGATTTTGAGGCAAAATTTGAGAAGACTAAAAAAGAACTTAATATTCTTGGTAAAACAGGTTCTGGAAACAAATCTACAGGTTGGAAAGGAACTGGAAAAATTACTATATATAAAAATACTTCTATATTTGATGCCTTAATGGAAAAATATAAAAATACAGGAGAAGATGTATATTTTGATATTCAAGTAACAAATGATGATCCAACATCTGCAGCAGGTATTTGTACAATGGTATTTAAAGATTGTAATGTTGACGGTGGAGTTTTAGCATCATTTGATGTAGATGGTGATTTCTTAGAACAAGAAATTAACTTCACATTTGAAGATTTTTCAAACCCAACTAAATTTTTACAATTAGCTGGTATGCAATAATTAGTAAAAATAATAAAAAGTGAAAGGAAAGATAAGATATGAGTTTAGAAAGTTTTATGTTGAAAGAAGAAGAAAAGGAAGTAGAATATGTTGCTTCTACTAGAATTAAAGATAAAGATGGAAATCCAGAAAAATGGAAATTAAGAACTATAACAGCAGATGAAAATGATGCAATAAGAAAACAATGTTATAAACAAGTTCAAGTTGGAAAAAGAATGAAACAAGAATTTGATACTGTAAAATATCTAGAACTATTAGCAGATAAATGTATTACTTATCCAGATTTGCATAATGTTGATTTACAAAACTTTTATAACGAAATGGATTCAATAAAAGTTTTGAAAAAGCATTTACTAAATCCAGGAGAATATGATGACCTTATGGCAGAAATTCAAAGAATAAATGGATATAGTTTAGATGAAGCGGTTGAAGATGCAAAAAACTAATTGAAGAAGGTGATAGTGATGCAGTATATGCTCATTATTGCCTTCAAAAACTTCATATACTTCCACATGAATTTTTAGATTTAAAATTCAAAGAGAAAGCCTTTGTTATAGCATCTATAAAAATTAGAATAGAAGATGAAAAGAAAGAGGCAGCAAAAATGAAGAAAAAATAAAAACTATATCTTATTTTTTCTAAAAGGAGGAGAATATGGCTACTATAAGAAGTTCAATAGTGGTTCAAGATATGGCTTCCTCTGTATTCGCAAGAATAAATTCGAATCTAAGTAAAACAACAAGAGGATTCAAAAATTTAAATAATGAAATGTCTGTTGCACCAACTAAAGCGATAAATAATGCAGAAAAATTAAATTCATCAGCCTTACAAACAGAATTAACATATCAAGCAGAATTGCAAGTATTAAGACAAGTTGAAGCTGAAGCAAAAAAAATAATAGCTGCAGAAGGAACACAAACAGCAAGAGCACAGGACATAATTGCTAGCGTTAGAGAACAGAGAGCATTAGTACAAAGTTTAAAAGGTAATTATGATAATGTAGCAAAAAGTATAAAAGATGGACATAATAACCAAGAACAATTTAATAATAGTATAAATACTGCTAATAATAATAGTAATAGACTTTTAAGCACTATTAAAAAAATTGCAGTTGCTATTGGAGGAATAACAGCTCTTAAAAATATGGTTGATTTATCAGATACGACTGCAAGTAACAGAGCAAGGTTGGATTTAATAGTTGATGATAATGGCAGTGTAGCTGAATTAGAGAATAAGATTTTTGCAATGTCTAATAGGACTAGATCAGATTTTCTTGCTACGTCAAATGTAGTATCTAAACTTGGAATATTAGCAGGTGAGAATTTTAAAAATAATGATGAAATAATAGCATTCACTGAACTAATGAATAAAAACTTTGCCATTTCTGGAGCAAGTATTCAAGAGCAAACTTCTGCTATGTATCAATTAACTCAAGCTATGGCATCTCGGTAAACTACAAGGAGATGAATTCCGTAGCATTATGGAAAATGCACCTTTATTGGCTGAAGCTATTGCAAAATATACAGGAAAATCTAAAGGAGAACTCAAAGAGTTATCATCTGACGGACTAATTACATCAGATATTATTAAAAATGCAATGTTTGCTTCTGCAGACCAAATTAATGCAAGATATAGTAAAATGCCAATGACCTGGGGACAAATATGGACTAGAATGAAAAATGTTGCTATAAAGGCACTAGATCCAGTATTAGTAAAAATAAATCAATTAGCAAATAATGAACAGGTACAACAAATGTTTTATATGTTTATAAATGGTGCTAGTTTGGCAGCACAAGCTGTATTAGGATTAATAGAAGGTATATCATGGCTAATGAGTGTATTAGAACCATTAGCACCAGTTATTTTTGGAATAGTTGGAGCATATGTTGCCTTTAATATTATTTCTGGAATAACAAGTGGAGTGCTATCAATAATGTCATTAATACAGGGAATACAAGCGGCTGCTAGTATGATGCAAGCGGGTGCAACCTTATCAGCTACTGCAGCACAATGGGGATTAAATACCGCATTATTAGCTTGTCCTATTACATGGATAGTAATATTAATAATTGCACTGATTGCTGTTTTAACGTATTTGTGGTTTACAAACGATAAAGTAGCCTATGCAATATTATATGTATGGGATGCTTTGAGACTTGGAATAATGGTCGCTGGACTAGGAATACAAGCAATTTGGTATGGCTTAGTATTAGCAATAATGTATCTATGGTTAGGAGTACAAACTTGTATTTTAGGAATGATGGGTGCTTGGTATGGTTTCCAAACTGGAATAGAAGCAGTTTGCTTAGGTGTGTTATCTATATTCCAAGGATTATATAATGGAATTGTATCAATTGTAAACCGGAATAATAAAAGTATTAAATAAAATACCAGGTGTTCAAATCGATACGGTTGAAGCTGCAACATTTGCTGATGATTTTGCAAGTAAAATGGCAAATAATATTATAGATAGAAATTCAAAATTGCAAGAAATGGCAAGCCAAATGGATGGAACTATGGACCAAATAAACGAATTAAAAGGAAAATTCGGCTCTGAACTTAGTGCAAGTGCTACTAACATACAAAATAAAGCTATAGACATGAACACAACAAGACAAGACAGAGTAGAGCATAGAAACGATTGGGCAAAAGGTGCAGGAGCTGCTATAAAAGATGCAATAAATGGTTTTTCGATAGATCCATCAAGTTTTGGAAATGGTACTCTTGGAGATATTGCAGGAAATACTAAAGATATTGCAGATAACACTGCTGATATATCAGATGAAGATTTGAAATATTTAATAGACTTAGCAGATAGAGAAACAGTAAATAGATTTACTACAGTGCCATTAACTATAAATATGACAAATAATAATAATATAGATAGTGAAACAGATATAGATGGAATTGTTAATGCATTGACCTCTAGGTTAGAGGAAGAATTAGAATATATTTCTGATGGAGTACATGAATAAAAAGGAGGAACCTTATGTCATATTATTTTTATTTAGGAAATGTGCTTCTTCCTATTCCTCCTAAAAAACTCGAATTAAAGATAAACAATAAAAATAAAACTTATGATTTGATAAATTATTCACAAATTAATGTTTTAAAAAATCCAGGCTTAACAAGCATAGAATTTGAAATATTACTTCCAAATGTAAAATACCCTTTTGCAACATATAAAAATAATTTTCAAAATGCTAAATATTATTTAGGAATATTAGAAAAACTAAAAGTAAATAGATCACCATTTCAATTTATAGTTGTTAGAAGATTTCCAAATGGTAATGGCATATATGATACAAATATAAAAGTATCATTAGAAGATTATACAATAACAGATACTACTGAAGAGGGATTTGATAATAAAGTAAAAATAAAGTTGAAACAATATAGAGAATACTCAACAAAGACAGTAAAAGTAACCATAAAACAATATAAACCTCCAGTTGTAACAAGAACAGTTACTACAAATAATACAGCAACTACTCCAGCAAAGCCGAGTGGACAAAATTATACTGTAAAAAGAGGGGATTGTTTGTGGAATATTGCAAAGCGATTTTATGGTAATGGAAGTAAATATACAACAATTTTTAATGCTAATAGAGATAAAATAAAAAATCCTAACTTAATATATCCAGGACAAGTTTTGTGGATTCCTGCATAGGGGGGATAAAATGAGTCAACAATTATTAATTCAAAATGAAAATACTGTATATGAACCAGTAGTACAAGATGAAATAACATGGACTACTGAAAGGAAAGGTGCTGCAGGAAAATTAGAATTTAAAATTATAAAAGACAATATAATTAATTTTGAAGAAGGTAATCCGGTAGCATTTAAGGTTGATAATACAAATTTATTTTATGGTTTTGTTTTTAAGAAAAAAAGAGATAAAGAACAAGTAATAAAAACAACTGCATATGACCAATTAAGATATTTGAAAAATAAGGATACAAGAGTATATACAAATAAAAGAGCTGATGAAGTAGTAAAATCTATTGCTAATGATTATCAATTAAATATTGGAATATTAGAAAACACAGGATATACAATAGCAAAAAAATCAGAAAACAATCAATCTTTATTTGATATAATATTAAATGCATTAGATGAAACAATTAGAAATAGAAAAGAGATGTATGTATTATATGATGATTTTGGAAAGCTATGCTTAAAGAATCTAGAAAGAATGAAAGTAGGATTAGTTATTGATGAAGAAACAGGAGAAAACTATGACTATGAAAGTTCGATAGATTCTGATACATATAACCAAATTAAATTAACATATGATAACTCGAATACTGGAAAAAGAGAAGTATATATGGCAAAAGATTCAAATAATATAAATAAATGGGGAATATTGCAATATTTTGATACGATAAATGAAAAAACAAATGGTGCAGCAAAAGCAAGAGCATTATTAGATTTGTATAATCAGAAAACAAGAAATTTAGAAATAAAAAATGCTTTAGGGGATGTAAGAGTTAGAGGTGGATCACTTATAATTGTAAATTTAGATTTGGGTGACGTTAAATTAAAAAATTTTATGCTAGTTGAAAAAGCAAAACATACATTTAAAAACGGAGAACATTTTATGGATTTAACATTAAGAGGACAGAATTTTATATCTCAATAGGAGGTAGAAATGGGAAGCTCATTGGGAGAAATAATAAAAAAAATGGCAGTAGGAGCAAATGATGCAAATGCTCCTACTTCTGTTTTATTTGGGACAGTTACTGGGATTAATCCATTAGAGATAACTGTTGAACAAAAATTAAAATTAACTAAAGAATTTTTAGTACTTACTAAAAATGTAAAAGATTATACTGTAGATGTTAGTATAGATTGGGAAACAGAGACAAAATCATTAAATGCAAATCATTCTCATACATTGAATGGTAGTATTTCAATAAGTTCAAAAGCAAGTGTAAATCCTAATCCAGATAATATTGCAGTATCTATAAACAATGAAGTTAATAGTAGTTTAGATATTGGACAAAAGAACATATCTCTATCACATAATCATTCTATTAGTGGTAGAAAAACAATGACTATACATAATGGACTAAAGTTAAATGATAATGTTATTTTATTACAACAGCAAGGAGGCAATAACTTTATTGTATTAGATAAATTTTAAAGAAAGGTGGTAAAAAGATGACACCTAATACAAACGATATATTGTTAAACAATATAGAAGAAGCAGCAGAGCAGACAAGTAAAACATATTATTTAAATATAGAAAAAAATACTATTTCGAATTTTTGTGATGGTATTGAGGCTATGAAGCAAGCAATATATTGCATCTTAAATACTGAAAGATTTGAACATCTTATTTATAGTTGGAATTATGGTATCGAATTAAAACATTTAATTGGAGAAAGTACAACGTTTGTTATTCCAGAAATTGAAAGAGTTATAAAAGAAGCACTTATGCAAGATACAAGAATATTAGAAGTAAACAATTTCGAATTTGAAACAAATAAAAATACTGTACTAGCAAAGTTTACTGTAATTACAAGTGTTGGAGAAATTGAGATGGAAAAGGTGGTGAGTATTTAGGATGGAAATAGAAAATATAGACAAAGAACAAGATTTAGACGAATATTTTGATTATGATACTATTTTACAAAGAATGTTAGATAGAATACCAATTCAAATTGATAAAAGAGAAGGAAGTATTGTATATAATGCATTAGCACCTGCAGCTGCAGAATTAGCACAAATGTATATATTACTTAAAAATAATATTGATTTAGTTTTTGCAGATACAGCTGTAGATGAATATTTAGATAGATTAGCAAACCAAGTAGGAATTACAAGAAATGAAGCAACATTTGCAATAAAAAAAGGAACATTCTATGATGAAAATAATCAATTAATGGACATTAATTTAGGAGAAAGATTTACAATAGAAGATTTAGTATATAAAGCAATAGAAAGAATAGAAAATGGAATATATAAAATGGAATGTGAAACAGCAGGAGTAATAGGAAATAATTGTGTTGGAGCATTAATACCAGTTAATTATATTGAAAATTTAGCAGTAGCAGAATTAACAGATATATTAATACCTGGAGAAGATCAAGAAAGTGATGAGTCATTAAGAAATAGATATTACGAAACTACTAGTGAACAGGGCTTTGGTGGTAATGTTATTGATTATCAAAATAAAACAAAGGAAATTGCTGGAGTTGGAGGAGTAAAAGTAACTCCAATTTGGAATGGACCAGGAACAGTAAAATTGACAATCATAGATAGTAACTACAATAAAGCATCAAATGTATTAATTGAAAAAGTACAAAATGAGATGTGTCCAGATTTATCTGAAGAAGGATTAGGAATTGCTCCAATTGGTCATGTTGTTACTGTAGATACAGTAAACGAAGTAGATATTTCTATAATTACTCACGTAACAATATCAGAAACAACAACAATGCAGAAGGTAAAAGAAGAAATAATAGAACTTATTAATAAGTATTTCTTAGAATTAAAGAAAAATTGGGAAAATACAGATACAATAATTATAAGAAAATCACAAATTGATACAATAATATTAAATGCAGAAGGAGTAATAGATGTTTCAAATACAGCAATAAATAATAAATCATCTAATATAGAATTGCAAAAATTTGAAATTCCTATTTTGAAAGAGGTGACATTGATATGAAATTGATTGAATATATGCCACCATATTTAAAAAATGTTCTTGAATTTAACAAAATATTTGATGCTGAAGATATAGAAGTAGATGATATGAGATTTTTAATAGATAAAGTATTAAGAGAAGTAATAGTAAAAAAAGCCACTTCATATGGACTAGATAGATATGAAAAAATATATGGAATAACAAATAAAGCAGAAACGATAGAAGCTAGACGAATGAATATACTATTTAAGATGAATAATAAAGTGCCATATACATTAAAGTGGTTAATTAATACATTAAATGAATCAGTAGGGGAAAATAATTATAAATTGACAGCAAAAAACTATGAACTATATATAAAAATTAATTTAGAATATACGGAAGCAGCGGAAATGCTAAAATCTAATCTAATAAAACAAATTCCAGCAAATATAAAACTTGATTATGAATTAGAAACAAAATCAAATGAATTTATAGGAGCCTCTATATCAAAGCAAGATTATATAGTTTTAAATGCAGTAGCATTTGAAACAAAAGAAAATGTAGTTATAAATCAAAATAATAATGTTGGATTAAGTGTGGCCAATAAAGAATATATGGATTTACAGCCATTCACAGATACAACAAAAGAAAATGAAGATTTAAATCTAGATAGTGAAACTGGATTAAAGGTTTCAAGACAAGATTATATAGAAATTAAGGAGGTACAATAATAATGGGTTTTGAAAAAGTGTATATAACAAAACAAGGTGCTTTACTTGCTGCTAAAACATTACAGGGTAAAAAAATAGAATTTGACCATGCCGAAATCGGTAGTGGAACATTAAATGGAAGTGCTGCAGATAAAACATCGTTAACAACAAAAGTTTTGGAATGTCCAATTTCAAAAGTAGAAATAGAACAAGATACACAAGCAAGTGTATCTTTTATTTTTAAGAATACAGATGCAAAAGCAGCATTTTATTTTAGAGAAATCGGGCTATTTGCAATAGATCCAGATACAAAAGCAAAAGTATTATATGCATACACAAATGCTGGAAATACAGCAGAATATATAAATAATTCAATTGCTGAAAAAATAGAAAAACATATAAAAATAAATGTA